>Ga0247609_10000932_pt1 | contig 37098 bp, 62 predicted proteins | sample 172DNAGHGlowgp2_FD_193487 | JGI IMG/M metagenome (GOLD analysis project Ga0247609, IMG submission 193487) | Sheep rumen microbial communities from Palmerston North, Manawatu-Wanganui, New Zealand - 1728 DNA GHGlow gp2 | ecosystem: Host-associated > Mammals > Digestive system > Stomach > Rumen ... | reverse complement strand
TTTTCTTTATCCTGTAAACTTTATCTTTTGCTGTGAACTTTGATTTAACATCAACTACGTGTTGTTTTTTTTCTTTAACATCATAGTAGGCAAAGTCCGCACGATATGTTATCTGACGGCGTGTTTTGTTATTCAGTTTAAATTTATCTTGAAGAATATACTCTTTTTGTAGTTCTAAATCTTTTATTTTGCCTTTTTTTTCTAGCTCTTTTAAATATAAATAATAATTACCTTCTTTTTTTGAGTCAAAAGTTATTCCTTCTACTACTACTTTTTTTGAAAAAAACTTACTCCTTGCCATCCCTCCCTGCTGCTATAAAACACATAATGACTGCTCCTACTACTACTCCTAAACAAAACTCAAATATTCCCATATTATTTCTCCTTTATTTTTTTTATTATTTCTTTGATTTTTGATTTTTCTTCTACTCCTAAGTCTTTCATTATCAGGTCTATTCTTGTGTCTATTCTAATTAGTATTATTTCAAACGATATTACTAATAGAATAATAGCTATTCCTAGTATCATATTTTTCCTCCTTTTACATTTTCCCCTCTTAATTTTCCAAGAATAAAACAAAAATAATATTTTATTCCTTTTCGGTCAAAACGTTCAGTTGACCTAACTCCATTTTTTTCATAAATTAAATAATACCTTAATACACTCCTAACAAACTACATATTATACCTATTGTTGTCAAAATTATTCCTGTTATAAATATTATATAATAAATTATTTTACTCATACAAGTCCTCTCCATAAAAACTATTTTGTATTCCATAAGAGCCTTGTCTATAAATTACTCTACAAAAGTCGTGAATTTTCATTAGCATTTTAAATTTTTGATAACAATAACTTGTAAACTCACTTTTTGTATATTCTAAGTTTTTACTATATTTAACACTGTCTAACATTATTTCATTCCATCTGTCTGCCGAAATCAATGCTACTTGAGACAATTTATAGGCTGTTGTATAATCACTACTATCTAGGCTCTCAAAGTCTTTTATAAGACCATTATAAAGTTTTATATCTTGTTCTAATTCTTTAATAGCTTCCATAATCTACTTCCTTTATTATTCTTATAGTTCTGCTTTTCTTTTCTGCAAAATCTATATATCCTTTTTTCTTTAACATCCTAAGTTCATACAATATTGTTGCAGGGCTTGATTTTTTTCTTATTTTACATAAATCTCTTATTGATGGACTATATTTGTAGTATTTCATATACTCTTTTATTGCAGCATAAGTTTCAGCTTGTGCATTTGTTAAATTTGTATCATAACATATTACTTCCATATTCATTTCTCCTTACTAGCATATATTCTTTTATAAAACTTATCTGTTGTAATTTTTTTGTATGTTTTTGTTATATAACTTGGTTTATCAAAATATTTTGATAAGAACCCTTCTATTTTTTCTCCTTTTTTACTATTTGTTGTTATCTTTCTACATATAAATTTGTCTTCTAATACTTGTGAAACTAAAACAGGTCTTATTTTTTCCATATTTCCAGCAACTTCATACGGAAATTTAACTAACCATATATCTCCTTTTTTAGGAATAATTCTAGTTGTTGGAAATCTATCGTAATATTTACGCTGTATTGCTTTAATTCTATTTTTCATTTATTCTAAAATGGGAGTTCTGAATCATCTATTTGTATTTGTTCCCCTATTTTAGACTCAGTACTTATACTATCTCCAAAAACTTCAAAAGGGTCTTTTTCTTCTTCTACTTTATCGAAATCACTACATTTGATATAGAATACAGTTCCTTTTCCTGTTTCATTTTCCCATTTATAAAAGCTTAACCACGCATTTTTTATTTTAATTAGTGTTTTATTCTCTAATTCTACTCCTTGATTAAATTGTATAGGGAAATAAGCTTTATCATAACTCCCGTCTTGATTTTTTTTGCTTATTCCCGCTGTGTATTTATTATCTTTTTTAAAAATCATTACATTTTTATCGTTGCTTATGTTCATATTATTCTCCTTTACTTTTAAGATAATCAATTATTTCATTGATTTTATCAATAGCACTAATAGTATCAATATGTGCTATTTCTATTTTTTCATCTAGATTATCTATACCTTTTAATGATGTCGATATTAATTTTTCAGGTATTTTCTTTTCTTCTATAATTTCTAAATTCAAGTTTTCTTCATCTACTAGGTATATAGCAAAGAATTCATTAATAGTACAATAATCATATCGTGAAAATTGATATTCACTATTTATATCTATTTCCCCATTTGCTATTTTATTTAATAAATCTATTACTTTCATATTATTCTCCTTTGCTTTCTAATAAAGTATGTAATTTATCAAATCTTGCATTTATATCTTCTATAATCGCATTTCTTGTTTCATTTTTTTCATCAGTAAAATATTCTATTAAATTTTTTACATTTTTTACTACTTGTTCAACGCTATATCTTTTTTCACTTGAATACTCATTTTTGTTTTCATTTTCAATAATTCTTCTATAATCTTTTAAACTACAAGTTCCAAAAGCATGACAATATCTACTATTTCCACTATATAATTCATATAATTCATTTATATAATCATCTATCCACTCATTTAAACCACTATGGCTATCAATATAATTTTCATATAACCAGCCATCATCTTCTATATAAAAATAAAATGTTAATTTTCTACCCCATATAAATATACTTAAATAAATATTGTCAGTAATAAAATATTTATCTTTTAAATTTATATTTTCTTCATCAAGTTTCGTTAATACTTCTTTAATATATTCTAATTCTTTGATAGTTTTTCTTGTTTCATAATCACTTGGTATTATACCTTCATATTCATAGCCACAGTCTTTATATATTGCTTTATGTTTACTTTCTAAATATTCTTTATATTCATTAGCATATTTTAATGCTTTATCTACTTTTTCTATTTCTTCTCTATTCATACTTATTCTCCTTTTCTTCAACCTTTTCTACTAAATCGGCTTTTATTAGGTCGTATAAATCGTTAACAATATTTTCATCGTATTCATCCATTTCAAAATACATTTCTTTATCATCATAAAAGTAAATTGAATTATTTGAATATTTTTTTATATAAATAACGTGTTCATTTGGCTTATTTGCCTTTTCAAACCCAAACTTTTCTAATTCTTTTAAATCTACATTATCTTTAATTTTTAACATACTCTATTCTCCTTTATCTAATATTTCTAAAATCTTTTCTAATAAACATTTTGTATCAAATGCTTCTAAATTAAGTTTTAAATATCTTTCTACAAACTCTCTAACTTCTTTTATTATGTTTTCTTTTTGTTGTAATTGGTTCTGTAAACTTGAAATAAGCAATTCTTGTTCTAATATTTTTTCATCTTGCTTATGTATTCTATACATTCTTCTTTGATTTCTTGTATGTTCCCTCATTACTTATTCACTTCCTTTGAATTTTCTTTTATAAAGTTTACAATAGTTGTAATTTCATCTTGATACATTTCAACATACCCTGTTTCTTGTAATATCGCATATATTGTTCTCCAAGCCTTTAATATTTCTTTATTCATTACTACCATCTCCTTTTAGTTCTTTAATTTTTAATAATAACCAATTTATATCAATATGAGTTATTTTTCTTGTATTACCATATTTATCGGTTTTAAGTGTTGCCATATCTTTTAATTCTTTTTCTAATTCATTTATGATATTATTTAGTCTTTCTATTTCTTTGTCTTTTTCTTGTATTTCTAATAATAAATCCGCTCTATCAATGGCAATATCTAATTCTTTTTCACTTGCTCCACTTATCATTACTTATCTTCTCCTTTTAATATTTTAATTAATTCTTCTTCTTCAACAGAATAATCTCCGTCATAATCTCTCCAATAATCAATACACTCTATTGTTTTATTAATAATATTATTTAGTCTTTCTATTTCTTTATTTTTTCTTTTAATTGTTTTTCTTTGCTCATATATTTTTTGTGCTTCTGCTCTATTACCTAACATTTGACTAAAATTACTCACTCTTTATCACTCCCTAATTTAAAAACTATTATTGAGATTATGCTTCCTAATAAATACCAAATAATATCATTTATGAATAATTCTATACCTCTCACTCTTTATCATCTCCAATCTTATATTCCATATTTTTAAATTGTTCTTTTGTTACTATTGTATAAATATTTTTTTCGTTTAAATAACCTGTTGGTGTTTTTAACATCCAATGAGTTAATCCTAAATTGCCAAATATAGTTTTATCTTCTATTAAATAACCATTAACATAATCTCCATCTTCTATTAAATCTATTATGTTTGGACTTGGTGGTTTTACTAAATTACTTTCATCAATAACTAAATTAGTATCAGTTACATAAAATATACCTTCATCTTCATTACCTGAATGTTCTTCAGTTATTTTTGCTATCATAATTGGAACTGTTATTCTATGATAGTCAAACCTTACATAATCTCCTACTTTCATTTATTTATCATCTCCTTTAAGAATATCTAATAATTCTTGTTTATCAAAAATTGCAAAATCTTTTGTAAATATATCACTACAATAATTTTTAGTTTTCACATATTCTATTGCTTTATTTATTATATTATTTAGTCTTTCTATTTCTTTTATATAATATTGTTTTTCATAATCTAACTTTTCTCTTTCTTGTTTTATTCTATGTTTTGCTTTTTCATTATTTATTGAATTATCAATACCATATAATATATCATCATTTATACTTCTCACTCTTTATCATCTCCTTTTAATATTTCTAATAAATCTCTTGTTTGCCACTCATTTAGATTTAAAAACTCATCTTTCCTTTTATGTTCATTTATATATTCTATTGCTTTCTTATTTTTCTTTTGTTCCTTATCTAATAAATCTGCTAGTGTTTTTTCGTTAGACTTTAGTCTTTCTATTTCTTTATATTGTCTATTTTCTATTGTGTCAGTAGCATTTCTTACATATTCAATACCTTTTCTATTTAAAAACTCTTCAATATCAGTAGTTGCATAAAAAGTAAATTCTTTCCAACCCAACTTATGTCTTGCTCTTACTTTATATTCAAACATTATTTATCTTCTCCTTTTAATATTTCTAATAATTTTCTAGGGTCTGCATCATAATTCCAATCTATTATTCCTATTCCATTTTGTGTATATGTTTCAATATGATTATTTACCCACTCTATTGCTTTATCTATTCTTTCTTGCTGTTGTTTTATTATTGAATCCATACTATCATATAAATCACACATAAACTTTAAAGCTTCTCTTATTTCTAATTTTTGTGCTCCCCATTTTCCATAATTTAAATCTCCAAATTGTGGACACTTTATATTTTCTTTTATTTTATCAACACTTATCATTATAATCTTCCTCAAACTCTCTTCTTAAATTAAATATTTTCCCTTCTTTATTATGTGGAAGCCATATCATAAAATATTCATTAACTCCTTCTCCTGTGAGGTATTTTATAGCTTCATCATACATTTTAATTTGTTTATAGCATCTTTCTCTATTTTTCTTTAAATTTGTATTGTATGTTTTATAGTCAAAAATAGCCCTTGTAGAGAAGATTTCAGGGTTCTGAGTATAAATCCTCAAGAATTCATAAAACTCGGCTGTAAACCCCATTTCCTGATGTCTCAGGTAGTCTTCTATCTCTTTGTGAACTAAATTTCCCTTAATTCTAGCATATTCTAGTATATTTTTATCTACTCCTTCATACTCTCCATCATCTAATAATTGAGTTACACTAGGAATTATTTTTCCATTTAATTTATAAGTATGGAATTCCTCAATGTATTCTACTGGGCTTTCAAAATCTTTAACTCCTGTTATTAAGTCCGCTGTGCCAGCATATTTATCTGTATTAACTATTTTCTCCGTTAGCATTTTCTTTACCTTTACTTTCAGTTCTTTCTATTAATGCTTTAGCATCATCATAACTCATATCTTCTAATTTTTCTATTTTATAATAATTTAACATTGCATCGAACTTATCTTTAGGTATCAATTTATTTATTTTTTTGATTTGGTCTTCATCTATTTTTTTATTTGCTTCTTCTTCAGGTAAATCTTCTCCTGCATAAATGTATAGACCTAAACCAAACATTGCTAAATTTTTAGTTAAACATCTCATTATTGTTTTATTAATATCAAACATTGTTGCTTTAGCGACTGTCTTTTCTTTAACTTCTCCTGTTTTATAATCTTTTACTTGATATGTATATTCATGGTCTAACAATGTTTTATTAGCTCCATCCATAACTGGAAGCCACATTTCTCTCGTTATTCCTTCTATTGTTACTTTAGTAAATACCATATAACCTGTATTTTCGTCATACACATAAGGTAAGTTATTTTCAAATCTTAATATTTCATAAGTCATATCAGGATATTTTTTTAATACTTCAGCAATAGCCCAAGCCCAGCTTAAATAAGTTAAACCATTTTTCTTTTCTGTATTGTCATTTACATTTAACGCATATAATTCTTCAAAATATTTCATTTTAATCCTCCTTTAAAATATACATTGCATAACTAGATTTACTTCCAAATCTATCTGTAAAATCTATTCTTTCACTTACTATATTCATACCATAATGATATCTTAAGTTATAAATGATAGCACTTAATCTTGTTGCACCATATTCTTTGATGGCTTCCCAGCTTGTGATGCTTCCTTTTTCAATTAAATGTAATTGAATTGCTTTTGTCTTATTCATGTTTCTTTCCCCTTTCTTCTTCTAATTTTTTATTTAACTTTTCTAATTCTTCTTTACACTCTTGATATGTTCCTTTAAATACTCTTCCATATCCGTATCCATGTGGTGTTATCGAATCCATTACTATTATATGTGTTTTGTTTTCTTCAGGAAAACTACTCTTTTCTATTTTATATTTAACTACTCTTTCTTTTAATAAATCTTCTTTATTCATTATATTTCCTCCACTATTTCTTTTAATTCTCTTATTTTACTTTTAAATTCTTCTTTTGTTTCAGCTTCATTTAATTCTCTTACACAATTATTTATGTGTTTTAATATTTCTCTTGAGTCTATTTTAAATTGTTCTTCTTCTAATTCTCGACTATCTAATTGATAACCATCGTCCCCATATTTTTCTTCATATTCTAAATTACTCATTATTCTTTCTCCTTAACTCTTTTTTTATTTTATCTTTAAACTCTGCTCTTTTACTTTTATAGACCATTCTTCCACAATTGAAACATGGAGCTTTACCACTTCTATCCATAATCAGTATAGAGTGTCCACATTTACATTTAACTTTATAAAGTGAATAATATGAGTCTATTATTTCCGATTTTGTTCTTTTTCTTCCTGAGCTTGAATACTTTCTAAGACCATATTCCATTTTATTCTCCTATTTCTATTGAAGTATCTTCTACTTCTCCATTTACTATTTCTCTAATAAGTTTATTACTATAAATACCTGTATCACTTCGATATTTTTGTATTTCTTCATCAAACCATACTTTTTCTTTTATATCATCATCAGATAAATATCCTTTTCCCATATTAATCACTATAGGTTTATGTTCTTGTAAATGTTTAAAAATTAAATCCTTTGTCATCATCATCAAAATCAACCCTTCCTAAATCTTCTTCAAACCATTTTGGTATAGGTGTATCTTTATTAGTTTTATGATTTCTTTCCCATGTTCTTATACACGCTTTCCAATCTTTCATTTTATTTTTACCTATCATCCAATCTTTACTTTCATAAAAGTCTATAAAGTTTTGAGCATTTATTCCATTATTACGTTCCTTGCAATATGTTTCAACTTCTTCTAAAGTTGGTTTTTTAAATCTTTCTTTTGTAATAATATTTATATTATTATTTTCTTTATTGATATTATTTATATTATTATCTATTGCAATTTTGCATATACCCCCATTGCAATTTTGCATAGGGGTATTGCATATTTGCATATACCTCTTTTCTATTTCTTTTGTATTATCTTTATAAATGTATTCTACTTGTATATATCCTTTATTTGAAAGATTTTTTATTAATCTTGAAATTGTAGATATATCAACTTTATAAAGATTTGCAAAATATTTATTTGATGCAAAACATTTACCATACATATCGCTTAATGCTGCTATTTCTCCATATAATAATTTTGCTTTATCTTTTAAGTCATCATCATATCTTACTTCTGCTGGTATAATTGCATAATAATTTGGTGCTTCCTTCATTTTATTCCTCCCTAAACAAATCTTCTATGTAATAAAACTTGCCTGTTTTTTCATAAATGTAATCTCTTATAGTCCATATTTCATCAACATAAAATTTAGCTTTTCCATTTATCTTTAAACTTAGAGTGCTATGAGATTTTATACCTGTTGCCTTAGATAATTCTTCATAATCTATATGTGCATTTTTTAAAATTGTTTTTAACATATTTTGTCATCCTCCTCTCTCAATGATTATAACTACATTATATATGATAATTCATAGATTGTCAAGGTAATATTTTGATTTCTAAAAATAATTATTGTATATTTATGTAAAATAATGTATAATAATATTGAGGTAAAAAGAAATGAAAAGATATAGTATAATCACAAATGACTTAAAACATTGCATAGAATGTGGTAGACCTATTGTAGAATTACACGAAGTATTTTTTGGCGGTAGAAATAGATATAAAAGCATAGAAGATGGTCTTGTTATCCCTTTATGTAAACAATTTCATCATAGAGGCAATTTAATAGGTATTCACAAAGATATAAGCCTTAATTTAAAATATAAAAAGATAGCAGAAACAAAATGGTTAAAATATTATGATAAAACAATAGAAGATTTTATCAAAAAATACGGCAAAAACTACTTAGACTAAAAAAAAGACTAATTTTAGTCTTCTCTTAATTTATCAAAAGCCCATCTAATAAACTCAGCTTTATTCATCCCTATTGATTTTAAATAATCACATATAATTTTATATTCTTCTTTTGGTAAATTAACACCAAACTTGCTATAAAGTTCTTTATTTCTTTTTATATTATATTCAATTTTATGTTTTCTTGCTTTTTCACTTAAAATACCTCGCATTATTTAACCTCCTTTTAATTTATTGTATCAAAACACAATGCTGATTGTCAATTATTTCATATTACTCTGAAAATTGCATTATATAGTTTTCTATTTCTTTAAAACTATTAAAATATTCATCAGTAAAACCATTTTGAAAAGCAACACCTAATTCATATAATTTGTATAAAACATTTAACATTTCATTTTTTAAATCTAAATCTTTTCTAACTTCTAAACTGCCTCCTATTGCAGAACAATGTTTTTCATATATTTTGTCCCATACTTCAGAGAATTCTTCTACAACTTCTTTATTTTTTTCTATAAAATCATCAGTAAAATCATAACCTTTTAAACTTCCAAACTTTAATATTACATAATTCATATTATTTTATCTCCTTTAATTGTTCGTATCTATAATCAGCTATTCTTTGTAATCTTTTTATTTGCCAGTCTTCTAGGAAAATGTTTGTATCATAATAGCCTACTATTTTTTTAACGTCTTCCCAAAATGTTTCTATATCTGTTAATTTCATTATTTTTTCTTCCATAATAATCTCCTATCTTTTTACTTCGTCCCACTCTTCAACATATATTCCCATGCCAAACTCTAAATCAACCATTAACATATTATCGTCTTTATAATTGATTAAAGAGTCTTCAAACTCCATATATGTATCTTTATCTATTACTTTGTTTTTATATAATTCTTCATTATATTCTCTTAAATCTTTTCTAAGACCTAACATTTTATCTCCATTTTGATATATTTTATTCATTATTCTGCCCCCATTATATAATTAAATATTTTTTGTTTGTGTGTTATACATTGCTCGTTTGTGCATGTTGTGATTGTGTAGTCAGTTGTCAATGTATAAGTTAATAATAAAATTGATATTATATTTGTAATTATTAAAAATATTATTATTTTATTTTTCATATTATTTCATCTCCTCAATTAATGCTACACAAGCATTTACATATTTTTTATCATCTTCATAGAACTCGTCAGTTTCCTTTATATAATTAACCATATCTTCTAAACTTAATCTTTCAACTTCTTCTTTTTTAGGAGCGGCTGCATAACATCTCCAAAATATTTCTTTTCTTTCCATATAAGTTTTACCTTTAATTACTTCTTTTGTATAATCACTAAAATCTACATGTATTTCTTTTAATTCCATATTAATCACACTCCTTTAATCTTTTACAATCTAATACAAATGTATCTAATAAATCATTTATAAATTGATAATTATTGTTTTCATACCAACTTATATATGTATGTATTTTGTATTTTAATGAATAACCTGGTGCGTATACATTATGTCCGTATATAAAAAGTCCATTTTTTGTAGTTTTCATGCTTTTTATATAATTGTTTTTTTCTCCATAAGTTTTTACCATGTAGTTTTTTACATATTTTTTTAATTCTTCTAAATCTTTTTTAATTTCCATATTATTTACACCTCTTTTATTAATTTTTCCCCTTTAAATAATTCTTTAATTTCTTTATCTGTTAGTCCATTTTGTTTGAAAAACTCTTTTTGATGTCTTGTAGTTGTTTGACTAAAACGTCCATAATCTTCATATATTGTCTTTCCTTTTTCAAAAACAATACTTGCAACTAATGTTCCATAACTATATAATTCATATATTTTTTTATCTTCAAAAAAATCCTCTTTTACTTGTGCTTTTCCATAAAAGCTTTGTCTTGTATCATATCTAGGTATTAATTCATACATTTTTATTTCACCTCCTTTTTTAATTCTTCTAAATCTTCTGTATCATAAACCGTGAAAACTATTTTCTTTTCAAAGTCTATAATATCTACTCCATTTTTTGCTGCTTTAATAAATCTTTCAACCAATTTTATTAATTCTTCATAATCTTCGTAAGGTGCTATATTTTCTGTTTCTCCAGCAGTTAAAATAACTAATCCTTTTTTATCTTTAAAATTAAACTTCATATTTTTTCCTCCTATTTATCAAACTTTCTATCTTGTATAGCTTTTTTTAATTTTTTCAATTCTTTTGCAATTTCAATTTTTTCAAACTCTTTTTCCACTTTTTCTTTTTCACCTTTTTTAAATCTTATTATTGCATTATTTTCTTTATATTGATTTATATAATAATCTAATTCTCTTTGGTATAATTCTTCTACAGCTCCACGCATACAAGTTTCATAAGTATAACGTTCCCATGTTCTGTTATAATATCTTACTTTATGTTCTCCATAATCATAGCCGTTTCTAATTAATGTAGTTTTATGTCCCCAAGCGTTTCTAGTTTCCCAAGATTCATTGACAATTTGCCATTTTGCTTTGCAATTTCCAATTTTCATAGTTTTTCTTCTAATTTCCATAATATTCAACTCCTATCTCATTTTTTTCTAATTGTGGTAGTCTATATTCTACCCAAAAAATTGCTATTGTTGCTATTGATAATAAGAAAACTATCAATAACACATTTTTTATGTTTTCTCTAAGATGATATTTTTTCTTTATTTTTTTCATATTTTTCTTACCTTTCTAGTGCTTTTTTAGCACTTTACAGAGTAGAACTTTTTTATTTTTTCCTCCTATTTTCTACTCCATAAACTACTAAAAAAGTAGTTTTTGCCTTTCATTGCTATTATTTCACTTCTAGCTTTTCGCGTTTTTATAAGGGTTTACACCTAAAACACAAGGTCTATACTTTTATACTTTCAACCGAACACATAGCATGTTCCAATCTTATAATATAAACAGCCTATCTACTTCTTTAATAGTTTAGCCCTACTTATTCAGTAGAAAATTACTCGTTCATTACCTCAATAGGTTGACTATATAACAACTAACATTGTCAATATAGATTATATAAAATGTCAACTTTTTTTTCATTGACAATTTCATTATATCATAGACAACATACATTGTCAATAACTTTTTTAAAAAATTGCTATAAGTTTACTTTCAATGTCTTATTCCAAAGAACCTATTTTGTAGGGTTGTTTCAGCAGCATTTACTAATAATATATAGACTATATAAAAGCTATTGAATTGTCTTGTCTCAGATTAGAAATTGTCGTCTCTTTCTCATTGACAACTCAATTGTATCATAAGCAATACACATTGTCAATACTTTTTTTGAAAGTTTTTTAACTTTGCCATAGTTATATATACTACGTATATATAAAAAGTTTCATTTTTGCCAACACTTTCCGAATATTTAGGTATATAATGATACTATAGAGAGATGATAAGTATGGATAAAAGCAAACATAATTACAAATTGTCCGAAACTGAAAGAAAAGAGATTACTCTTTCATACTATTTAGATAGGTCTAATACTAATATAAAAGATATATGTAATAAGTATAACATATCTAAGACTACTTTATATGATATTATTAAGAAAAAAGAAAACAAAGAACTAGCAAGACAGAGTATAATAGACAGCAGTCCTAACTTCACTAAAAGAATAGAAAACATTTTAGACACTTCATTATCAAAGATAGAAAGCAAGCTTGCTTCTGATGATATGGACAAAACAACTTACAGAGATATAGCCATTATGTTTGGGACATTATACGATAAGTCAAGACTAGAGAAGAACCTAAGCACTGAAAACAAAGCAATAGAAATAAATATCAAAGTGGAACATTGAGACAAGTTAACATAATGTCAATTATAGGAAGCGAAACATTGTTCGATATAATAAAAAAATATGTAGGAGAGCAGCTAGAGAGCAGACGCAGTTAGAGAGCAAGAGAGAAGAGGAGTTGTAAGAGGTAAGGACTACCCTCCCCCCTATGTATACCATGCTTCAATAATAAGGGACTGTTAGGTATAGATATACTATATATATACCCATACACAATATAGTAGAATAAATGAGGCACAGCAAAAGGAGTCGTCGAGCTAACGCTCGAAATAATATAGAATATGTAAACTACGGGATGAATATGTCAAGTTGACAGGTGTTGAAAAATAAAGGAAAAATGCGAATCGTCCACGGGCGGGGAACAAAAATAAGGAGTGTAAAGTATGATAAAGCACGAGAATATAATATACGCGAGAGATATAAACCCTATAGGGGGAGTAGAGACGTATGTATATGAGCTAGTAAAGAAATACCATAACTACGATATAGCGGTAGTGTGTAGAAGAATAGCGAAGTGTCAGAAGAAGAGATTACAGAAGTATTGCAAGGTATATGAATATCATAATGAACCAATAGATTGTAAGGTAGCGATAATAAACTGGGATACGTCTATTATTGATTACTTACCTGAGAGGATATGGAAAGAGAACTTAAAGCCTGGGTCAAAAGAGGGAATATATCAAGGAATACATGCAGACTATACACATTCTAGTCAAGGAAAACTACCACAAGACCCCCGTATTAAAACATACCTAGCCATAACAGAGGATGTTTTAAGAGGATTCCATGTTTTATCTAAAGAAAAAAATGTAAAAGTGTGCAGAAACCCTTATGAGTTAGAAAAGAAGGATAAACCAATGATTATAGTAAGTCCTACTCGTTTAACTAAGGAGAAGGGTGGAGACTTAATGTTGAAACTTGCTGATGAATTAGAGAGACAAGGGACTGAGTTCTTATGGTTTATATTAACTACTGATGAATATTTAGAGAATCCAATATTTAGGAACTCTAATGTAATCTGGATAAAGAATAGATTAGATGTAGATAAATTCTTAAGCATGGCAGATTGGGTTGTGTTACCTAGTCAATGTGAAGGAGACTCATACACAATAAGAGAAGCTATGTATAGGGGAATACCTATAGTAGCAAGACACTTAAAGTATTTTGATGAATATGACATAAAAGATGGTAAAAATGCGTTGTTTATAGACGATTTAAATGTAGAAGAGGTTGCTAAACGTATGAAAAAACGCTTAGAATTCACTTTCAAACCTATAGAAGATGGGTATGATGAGATATTAATACATGGGAAAAGCCATTATAAACAAGACTTAGAAGAAAAAGTAAAATTAAAATGCACTTACTTTTTAGGATTTGATGACTTAGAGAAAAATCGTCATGTTGAATTTGGAGAAATTATAAAGGCTACTGAAGATAGAGCAGAAGAGCTTTTAAATTATGGATGCTTTGAGGTGGTAGAAGGAAACCAATAACTAAAAAAATGATAAAAATATATGAACCTATATCAAATTTAGACTGGATGAACTACCACCTTGTTAAAGAAGAAATAACTATACATCATATTAAGAAACGTTGTGATGGAGGTAAGAAAGAGATTTCTAATCTAGCGTTATTAATGCCTACATCCCATCAGTACTTGCATTTAATAGAGTGGGCTGATATAGATACTTATATGGAGTTAAATGGTCTATTTAAGGTAATAAATATGCAACAAAAGGAACCTACATTAATGCAACGTGGAGTTATAGAGGATATATTAATGAGATTTGAGGATGAACATAGATGGGATAAAGATAGAGATGGAAATATCATAATCAAAAGAAAGTATTTAAAAAGATGGGATTTATAGGTAGTGTCCTGATGATATAACCTCAGAATATAGGAGAATTATCAAATAGCGGTGAAAGTATCCTTATATCGTTAGGACAGTACTTGTAAAAGAGTACTAATGTTAGGTTAACTCCGATTGAGTTGACACTTACTTCAGTGCTATCTATTTATAGGTAGCATAGAGTAGATATGAAAACAATAGACAGGAAAAGGAAACCAGCCGAGCCGTTGTGTATCTATTCTATGGTGCTTATAATTCGACAATAGGCACATTTAGGGATTGGTGCTATATGCACAGTTGAAGAGAGGGAAGACCTCTCTTAATATCGCAGAGTGGAGCAGTAGTAGCTTGCAAGTTTCCTTAGCTTGAGGTCGAGGGTGCAATTCCCCCCTCTGCAACCAATTATGGAGGTAATAAATGAATTTAGATTTAAGAATAACTGAAAAGCAAAATGAGTTTATTACTGCAGACGCATTTGAAATTTTATTTGGAGGAGCAGCTGGTGGTGGTAAATCATACGGGCAATTAATAGATGCTTTATTGTATGCTTTAAAATATCCACGAAGTAAGCAAATAATCTTTCGTAGAACATTTCCAGATTTGGAACGTTCTATAATACGTACTTCAATGGAAATATATCCACGAGAAATAGCATCTTACAATAGTGCTAAACACACATGGACCTTTCAAAATGGTTCAATTATAGACTTTGGTTATATTGATAACGAGAATGATGTATATCAATATCAATCAGCAGAGTATGATGTAATTCGTTTTGATGAGTTAACACACTTTACTGAATATATGTATGTTTATATGATTTCACGTTGTCGTGGTGCAAATGGATATCCTAAACACATTAAGAGTTCTACAAACCCTGGTGGTGTAGGACACATGTGGGTAAAAGAACGTTTTATTGATATAGGAGAATTCAATAAAATACATAAAGTTAGGATGGAAACTGGAGAAGAAACTACTCGTTTATTCATACCAAGCTTTGTTACAGAGAATAAATTCTTAATGGAAAAAGACCCTGGATATATAAAACGATTAGATGCTCTACCAGAAAAAGAACGTAAGGCGTTAAAAGATGGTAACTGGGACATATTTGATGGGCAGTATTTTAAAGATTTTGATAGAAGTATAAACGTTATAGAACCATTTATGATTCCAGAAGAGTGGGATAAATATAGAACAATCGATTATGGTTTAGATATGTTAGCATGTTATTGGATAGCAATAGACCATGAAGGATATGAATATTGTTATAAAGAATTATATGAGCCTAATTTAATCATATCTCAGGCTGCTGAGAGAATAATTGAAGTAAATGGCGATGATAAAATAAAATATACATACGCTCCACCAGATTTATGGAATAGACGTAATGATACTGGTAAAAATGCTTATGATATATTTAGAGAAAATGGTGTAATTCTAACAAAATCGTCAAATAACCGTATTTTAGGATGGTATTCAGTACAAGAACATCTTAAAATAGAAACATATAAAGATGAGCAAACAGGAGAAGAAAAGAAACGTAGTAAATTAAGAATATTTAATACGTGTCGTAATTTATTAAGAACACTTCCTGTTATTCAAATAGATGAAAAAAATCCTAATGATGTAGCAAAAGAACCACATGAATTAACACATGCACCTGATGCTATAAGAGGATTTTGTATAGAACGAACTAAAGCTACTAAACGTTTGAGTGAAGAAGAAATGCTTTATGAAGAATCACGTAAACAACGTAGACGATTAGGAATTTTAGGTATAGCTGGAGCTACAGCAACTAAAGATTATATGAAGTATGGAGGATAATATGGAGATAATTAAACTTATTTTACTTACAATAATTTTAATTCTTTTGATTTATCGAATATTTTTAGAAAAGAAATCTAAGAATGTAGAAAAAGTTGAAGAAACTGTTGTAAAAGAAGAAAAAATTGATGATGAAACAAAGGAAAAATATGAAAAAACAAAAAAAGCATTTAACAATTTAATGGAATACGATGAAAATATTGCATTAAAAAAGAAAGAGGAGTGATATAAAGGGCTGATACTACTAAAGATTGGGAACTATATGAGGCTGGAGTTAAGTATAATCAAAGTGTTTATGGTAGTGATAAGAACTATTATGACGTAATTGATACAAATATAGCCTTTGCAAATGGAGACCAATGGAGAAACGTACAAGCAGATGGACTACCTAAGCCTGTTTTTAACATAATCAAGCGTGTTAAACAGTTTAAAATAGCCTCATTAAAGGCTGATAACATATCTATTTCCATACAACCTATGGAATATAGACCACAATCTAGCGATTTATCAATGCAACAAAAGGTAAAAGATACAGATTTAGCTAATGCAGAAATAAAAAATGTATTAGAAAACATAAATTTTGATGCAAAAAGCCGTTCTTTATTAAGTGATGGTTTTGATACAGGAGATTGGTGTATACATTTTTATTTTGATATGGATGTAGAACCATATAAACAAAAAATGCCTAATGTAAAAGGTGTTATTAAAGCAGAAATAATTGATTCAACTAACGTAATGTTTGGTAATCCTAATACACGTGAGGTAGAAAAACAACCATATATCATTATCGTAGGTAGAGATTTAGTTAAAAACTTACGTGAAGAAGCTAAGAAAAATGGTATAAAAGATGTTGATGATATAAAACCAGACTCAGATACAGGTTATATGATGGGAGATAATGGTAAAGTAGAAAATTCTGCAGAAGGATATGAAAAAGCTCTTTATATTATTAAATACTACAAAAAAGATGGAAAGATTTATGCTAATAAATGCACAAAGACAGCATACATTTATAAAGAAAAAGATACTGGATTAAGTTATTATCCAATAGCTTTCAATAACTGGGAAGAAGTTAAAGGCTCATATCATGGTAGAGCTGAAACAACAGGAATAATTCCTAACCAAATAGCAATAAATAAAATGTTTGCTATGGTAATCTATCATTTGATGCTTACAGCCTTTCCTACGGGAGTTTATGATGCAGACCGTATAGACAGTTGGACAAACGAAATTGGAGCTCAGATACCCGTTACAAACCTTCAGGGAGACTCTATAAGAAACATAGCAGGATACTTAGAACCTGCACCTATGAGTTCTCAAATAATCGATGCTATACAATTAGCAATGCAATATACAAAAGAAACTCTAGGAGTTGGAGATGCTTCATTAGGAAACGTAACAATGAATAATGCAACTGCAATTATAGCTATTCAGAAAAGTGCAGCAGTTCCTTTGGAAAATGTAAAAGCTGCTTTCTATGAATTTGTAGAAGATTGTGGAAAAATTATTATTGATATGATGGGTTCTAAATACGGATTAAGACCAGTAGTACAAACAGGACCTAATAATGAAAGAACTGTAGAAATGTTTGACTTCTCACAATTAAAAGATATGTGGTTACACATTAAAATAGATGTAGGTAATGCTTCATACTTTAGTGAGGTAGCAAGCGTACAAACATTAGATAACTTATTAAATAATGGATTTATTGAATTTATAGAATACTTAAAACGTATTCCTGATGAGATTATTCCAAATAAACAATCATTAATAAGTTCTATTGAACAACAAGACCTATATAAACAAGCAATCTACAATTTAATGGGACAATTTATGGATACACTTCCACCTGAAATTAGAGCAAGTCTTACTCAATTAAATCCAGAACAAATGGAAAAGAAAGTACTTGAAATGATGGGAGCTCTTGGAGGAGAAGGATATGGAACAGTAGAAGATGCTGAAAATCCTCTTCCATCAGAATTAGAGTTACAACAAACTCTTCAACAAGGGGAAAATGGAATGATTCCATTAATGCAAGAACAAGTTAATATAGAAAGAAATGCACCTAAAAAGATGCAAGACTTAGAAATGATAGGAGGATTACAATCATGAAAGAAAAATTAACAAAAGAAGAAGAAGAAAGAGAAATTAAATGGAAAGTAGATGACGCTATCGAATCTTTTACAAGATATAAAAAACTAATAGAAGACGAAAAGATAAAAGATAAAGTTATTACAGAACTAAAGAAAAGAGCAGAAGAATATAAAAAATTAGCTGAAGATTTATAAGATAAGCTACCTTTATAGGTAGCATAGAGTAGATATAAAAAGACTAATGCTAGGTATTCCATATCTATTCTATGGTACTTATAAAAGTACTACGCCCAACCATAGGCAGAGGAGGAAATTTAAAATGGAAGATGAAGTTGTAGAAAGTATACCAACAGAAACAATGGACTCAGAAGATGATTTTTTCGCAGACGTTGATAACGAAGTTATGAACGAAGAAAGTGAAGAGTCAGAAACATCAGAGGAAGAAACAAATGAGGATAGTGAACCAAACGAAACTCAAGAAGGTAATTCTAAAGATGACGTAGATTTAGCACCTTTATTAAAGGCTTTATCTGGAAAGATTAAGTACAATAAAGAAGAAGTTAATGTAGAAAGTATCGAAGATTTAATCAATGGGTACCAAAAAGGATTAAACTACGATAAGAAAGTACAAGAACTTGAAAATCTACAAAATAGCAAACTTGAACAGTATGCTAAACAAAAAGCAGAGGCTTTAGGTATCTCAGTTGATGAGTACATGGACAGAGTAGAAAAGTACGAAGAAAGTCAACAAAGAGAGCAAGAACAAAATGAACTAAATGAATTAGTTGATAATGGTATGCCTGAATCACTTGCTAAAGAGTTGATTGCTGGAAGAGAACAAAGAAGGCAATTACAAAAGGAATTAAATGAAATTAGGGAAGAAAGAGAAGCTGCAAAGAAAGAAGCTGCTAAAAATAAAGAGTATGAAGATTTCTTAGCTGCATTCCCAGATGTAGACCCTGATAAAATTCCTAAAGAAGTATTTGAGGAAGCTCAAAACACTTCATTAACTAACGCTTATATGAAATGGGAAATTAAGAATTTAAAAGACCAATTAAGCGTAGCAAAAACAAACGAAAAAAATGCGAGAGCATCAGTAGGTGGAGTTACTGAAACAGGACCTACAAACGAAAAACATGATAAAGACCCTTTCTTAGAGGGCTTTTATGAATAGGAGGAGATTTAAAGGGCAGGAATAAATTTAGCCGAAAAATATGAAAAGAAAGTAGATGAAGCGTTCAAAAAAGCATCATTTACAGCACCATTAGTAAACAACGATTATAATTTTGATGGAGTAAATAAAATTAATGTTTATCGTATTCCAACAGTAGCATTAAATGACTACACAAGAAGTGGAACATCTCGTTATGGTAGTCCAGACGAATTACAAGATAGCGTAGACACTTACACTTTAACAACTGATAAAGCATTTACATTTACTATTGACAAAGGAAATAACCAAGACCAATTAAATGTAAAAGATGCAGGAAGAGCACTTAAGAGAGAAATCGACCAAGTTATCGTTCCAGCACAAGATAAACAAGTTTTATCAGTAATTGGAGCAAAAGCAGTATCTAATAGTAACTATGGAACAGGAGCAATTACTAAAGCTAACGCTTATGAAAAATTCCTAGATGGACAAGAAGCATTAGACAACAAATTAGTTCCAACTGATGGACGTGTTGCAGTAGTATCAGCTTCTTTCTATAAGAACATTAAATTAGACTCTAGCTTCACTAAAACAGGAGATATGGCTACAAAATTAGCTTATAAAGGATTAGTAGGAGAAATCGATGGAGTACCAGTAATTAAAGTACCAAGTTCTTATTTACCTACTAACTGTGAATTTATAATTACACATCCAATTGCAACTATTAACCCTAAGAAATTAAGTGACTATAAAATTCATAGAGACCCACCAGGAATTAATGGTAACCTTGTAGAAGGTCGTGTAAGATATGACACTTTCGTTCTTGAAGCTAAAAAAGACGCTATCTACGCTCACTTTACTTCAATAAGTGGATAAGATAATCAAGAGTTTATCTCTTGATAAAAGGAGTTCTATACGAACTCTTTTTCTGAGGAGGTAATAAATATGACAGGAGAACAAGTATTTAATATAACAATGGCAATGATTGATGAAATGTTAACAACAGGGAATTTAGACCCAGAAGCTACAGCAGAATATAGAGCAAAAGCACCTCATATTCTTACAATGCTTCAAGATGAATTAATAGGAATAGAAAATAGATTTAGAAAAAAATCAGAATATATTTTCCCAATACCTATTGAATCATTAGACCAAACATTTCAAGTAGACGATATAAAGGCAGGTTCATTATTAACAAATGGATTAGCAGCACAATTAATGCTACATGAAGATAAAACATTAGCAAACTATTTTGAACAAAGATATGTTGAAATGAAAACTATGTTTATCAAAACTGCAGCAAATAAAACAGAAATTAAAAAAGATGTATATGATGCAAAACTAAGTTATTAGGAGGTGTTTAAAGGGCACAAATGATAATTGGCAAAGAACCAACGCCATTAAAAATAGAGAAATTCTTAGGTTTAAACATTTCTAATACAGGAGATACTCAAATTCAATTAGGCGAGTCAGGAGACATGACAAACTTCTTTATAACTAACGATTATAAGTTGAGAAAAATGTATGGTTATAAAACATTTTATGATTTTGGACAACCAGTAAGAGGTATGTATTCAACAAACTTAGGCGGAAATGAATATCTTTTAATTGCAGTTGATGGTAAATTATATTATTTTACTGCAATAGAATTAGCAGATGAAGCTAATTGGGATACACTAATTCCACATGAAATAGGTTCTATTCCTGATACTGAAACGTCTTTCTTTACTTTTAATAAAAAAGTATATATTCTTTGTGGAAAATATATGAGTTGGGATGGACAAACATTACAAGAAGTAGAAGGTTATACTCCTTTAGTATTTATTAATACTCCACCTGCTGGTGGAGGTCTTGTTTATGAAGAGTTAAATATTTTAAGTTCTAAAAAACACCAAACATTTAATGGAGATGGAACATCTACTGTATATCATTTAGCACAAAAAAATATAGAATCTGTAGATAAAGTTACTATAGGTGGAGATGAACAAGAAACAAGTACCTATACAGTAAATACAACAAATGGGACAGTAACATTTAATACAGCACCTGCACAAGGTATGGATAATGTAGATATTTACTGGACTTTAGATGATGGAACTAGAGACATTATAGAAGACATGAGATTTGGAACTATCTTTGGTGGAGATTTAGATACAAGAGTATTCTTATATGGAAATGAAGATTGTCAAAATAGAACTTACTATAGTGGGCTTGAAGATGGAGAACCAAGTGTTGAATACTTTCCAGCTTCAAACTTTGTAGACGTAGGACCATCAAACTTTGCTTTAACAGATTTAACAAGACAATATGATAGACTTTTAGCAACAACAAATAGACCTGAAGCATATTATATGACAATAGGTTTAGAAAAATTAGATGTAACATTATCAGATAATTCTAAAACAACAAGATATGTTTCAAGCGTATCAACTTTCCCATTAAATGAAATACATGGTAATTTTGCAAATGGGCAAGGACAATTAATAGATAATAACCCTGTTACTTTTGATAAAAACGCTTTGATTATGTGGAAGGCTACAAACGTACGTGATGAACGTAATATGGAAGATATATCCCAAAAGATAAGATTAGATTTAATTAATATAGACTCAAGAATGATTAGGTCTTTAGACCATCAATCAGAAAACCAATTATGGTTTGGAGCAAATGACGTTATATATATTTATAATTATTACAATAAAACATACTCAAGAATAAAAATACCAGTTTATTTAAGACACTTTGCTGATGTAGATAACTCAGTATACATGGGAACTAATATGGGTCAAGTAATGAAATGGGGAGACCAGTTTGATAAATTTGACGACACATTAATAAACGCTCATTGGGAAATGAACTTCAGCGATTTTGGAGAAGCATACAGAAGAAAAACAATGAATAGATTATGGGTATTAATGCAACCTCAAGCCAAATCTAGTGCAGATATAGGATATGTAACAAATAGAGCGGCATCATCAAGTAAAAAACATATTCAATATAATATTCAAGTATTAGATAATGTAAACTTTGCGTCTTTCAGCTTTGAAATGTCCACAAACCCACAACCGTTTAGGTTGAAAATGAAAGCAAAAAAATTTACAAACTTAAAGATAACAATAGATAATAATGAGGAAACAGATTGCACTATACTTCAATTAGTACTAAAAGTAGAATCATTTGGAGAGAGTAAATAGAAAGGGAAATAAAAAGGACAAAAGAAGATATTAAATTATTAACTGAAATAGACCAAAGAAGTAAAAATAATACAAAAAGAATAGATGAACACGAAAAAAAGATTGAAGAATTATCAGATGTTTATATTGCTTTAACTCAAGTAAATGATAAAGTAAATACTATAGATACTGATGTCAAAGAAGTAAAAAAAGATTTACAAGAAATTAAAGATAAACCTGCAAAGAGATACGAAACAATTATTGGCTGTTTAATAACGGCAGTAATATCAATAATCGTTGGTTACTTGTTTGCTAAAATAGGATTAAAATAAGGAGGTGTTTTAAAGGGAACTACAATATATTATAGGTTTAGTAACAGTACTTGTTACTTTTATTTTAGGTATTATAGCTAAGAAAAATCCAAAAATAAATAATAAATTAATACCTATTCAAAACTTAGCTGTAGGTATAATAGTTGCAATAATTGAGTGGATAATAACTAAAGATTTTAATGCAGCTATAGCCTTAAGTGGTTTATTAGCTGGTGGTACTTATGATATACTTCATAATCTACAAAAATTATTAAAAGGAGATGATTAATAGGGCAATAAGTAAATTAATAGTAGACGTAAATAATATTCAAGCGTTATCAGATAGACCAAATGAAATAGATGGTTTAACTTCTGCAGAATTAAAAGCAAAATTCGATAAAGCAGGAGCTGATATAAAGACTTATTTAAACGAAGTTTTAACAGAAGAATTAGACTCAAAGTTTTCTTCAATAACTGAAGACTTTGTAACAACTTCGGACCCAAGACTAACAAATTCAAGACGATGCAATAATACATTTGATAGTTGGTCTACATCAAGAGAAAATTTAAAAATAGGATATGGAACTTCTTTACCTGGTTCAGCAGATGACGGAACAATATACTTTTTATATGAGGAGTGATATAAATGGCTAAAACACTAAACTATGATTGGCAAAATATTGCAAGCTATTTAGTTAACACTGGTAATGATGGTAAAGTTACATTTTACATAGATGCTAAGTTAAGTAGTCAAAATCAAAGTGGAAACTATTCTGTAGTAGATACAAAATTGAGGTCTACTTCAAATGGACGAATAGGAGGTTCTGGATACGGATTTTCATTAACAGGTTCAGGAGGAAGAAGTGGTTCTGAAGTATGGTGGTATGAGAACGAAGATATACTTATAGGACAAACTACTATTTATCATAATGCAGATGGTAGAAAAAATTCAGCAATTTCAGCAGGAGCATATAATAGTTATTTAGGATTTAGTATTAACAACTTTAGTGGAGATATAATTATACCAAGAATTAATAAAGCTCCTTTTTTAAATAATGTAGAATTACAAGGAGTAACATACAATAGTGCAAGTGCATCATTTTCAATATCTGATAATGGTGGTGCTACAGTAACAGATACTTCAATGAAAATTTATTCTGACTCTGCATTAACACAATTAGTACAAACTCAATCAGGAACATCTGTTACATTTACAGGATTACACTCAAATAGAGATTATTGGATAGTAGGAAGTGCAACAAACTCAGTAGGCACAAGAACTACTACTCCATTACAAATAAAAACAGAAGGTTCTGTTGTAAGAATGAAAATAAACGGGGAGTGGAAAGAAACAATTCCTTATGTAAAAGTAAATAATCAATGGAAAGAAGTAATACCATATATGAGAGTTAATGGTGTTTGGAAGGAGGAAAATTAAGGGCAAGTTATGAACAAGATTTAAATAGATTAAAAGAAGCTCAAAAAAATGCTGCAGTAGCAAACTTAGAACAAACTAGAAATCAGGCTTTGAGTAATTTAGAAGCTGAAAGAGCTTCAAACACAGCAGCATATAATCAACAAAGGTCAACAGCAAACGCACAAAATAGAATGAATGCAAAGAATTTTCAAGAATACTTAGCAAGTACTGGTAGAGCAAATTCAGGATTACCAGCACAAGCACGTATGCAATATGATAATAACTTACAAAATAGTTTAAATTATTTAAATGCAGGAGAAGCTGGTGCTTTAGCTGATATAAATAGAAGAAGTACATTAGCACATGATGCTTACAATACAGGATTAGCTGGAGCTAATGCACAAATAGAAGCAGATTACATTAAGAATTTAATGAATGAAAGAGATAAAGAATATCAAAGACAATTACAAGAAAGACAATTACAAGAACAAATCAGACAATTCAATGAGAATATGGCGTTACAACGTCAACAATTATATAGCCGTTTTAGCGGTGGTAGTGGTGGAGGCGGTTCCGATGATGGAACAGATTATACATTTGCTAATTCTGATGGTGGTTCAAATAATCAAAGCGACGCTCAAAAATATGGTACATTTTCTAATGGATACCAACCAAAAGGAATTGGCGGTTATGGAGCATTAAGCAAATCAGGAGATACTATAAAAGTAAATGGTAAAACTCAAAATATATGGAAGACTCCAGATGGTACAAGATGGTATTGGGATGGAGCTAATAGACAATATGTAAGAATTGGTAGTTCATCAGGAATAGGTCATACTGGCGGAGGAAGACGCGGATAGGAGGTACTTATGCAATACGTACTAAATAAAGATGGTTCTGTATCTGAATTAAATAAAAAGAAAAAAGAAAAAAAATCAAATCTTAATATTTCAAGTGCATTTAGTACAAAACCTTTAGAAGAATCAGTAAAAAACTTTAGCGATACTTTTAAAAATAGTGCCGTAAAAAATCAAGGATTAAATTTTTCCAATGTTGTTACTGACATGGCAAATATAGATGAAGCAGGGAAAAATGTATTAAAATCAATTCCTATATTAGGAGAAAAATACAAATTACAAGATGCTATAAATAAAAACATAACAAATGTAGCAACAAATATGGGTACTGGAGCAATTAAAACAATAGAAGGTGCTGCAGATACTGCTAGTGATTTAGTATTTAATCCTTTAGAAAGAGCACAAAATTACGCTTATGATTACATAACAAAAGGTAAAAAAGTTGCTGACGAAAATTTAAAAGACTTAAAGAAAATGCAACAAAGAGATATTAAGAAAAATATGACAGAAGACTTTCTTAATACAACAGGATACAATGATATAGCTGATGAATTAGAAAAAGGTTCATTAGTAAAAAGAGAAAATATAGGTGGACAAGTTTCTCAAGGATTAGGAGGAATGGTTCCATCTTTAGTTTTAGGTCAAGCATTTGGTGGTACTCCACAACTAACAGATACTGCTAATTTAGTTGGAAAAGAAAAACTAGCAGCAATGGCTGGCAATGTAGGAAAAACATATATGTCTCAATTACCTGCAAACGCAATGTTAACAGCGTCTGCGTATGGTGGAGGAGTAGAAGAAGCACTAAATGAAGGTGCTAATATGAATCAAGCAAGACTATATGGTTTGTCAAATGCCGCAATAGAACAAGGAACAGAAATGCTTACTGGAGGATTACCTGGTTTACAAGGTAGAGGTGGTATAGACCAATTTGTAGACCCTGCATTAAATAGAGTTAATAATAAATATCTAGCTGCTTTATTAAAAGCTGGATATGGTGCAGCAGGAGAAGGATTAGAAGAATATACAAGTGAAATGTTAAATCCACTTGCTAAGAAAATATATTCAGATGACCCAATCAACTGGGATGAAACAAGAGAAAAAGCAAGACAAGCAGCTCTTACAGGAAGTATAACAGGTGCTTTTTTAAATGCTCCTAATACAGTAAATGATTTTAGAGAAGCAAGAACAGGAAATATACAAAACAACATCCAAACAGATGAAGATATAAGTGAAGTAAATCCTGAAAGGTATATTACCTTAGAACAACAAAATAAGGCTAATACAGGCGAAAATACGCAAAGTAATATAAATACTCAAGGAATGCAAGAAAACGCAAATATGAGTGATATACAAGTTCCTAGTGAGGCAAATCAAAACATAGATGAAAATACGCAACAAGATAACATAAAACTAAGCAATCTTAACGGAGATACAATAAGAGCTACAATAGCCCCTTATTATGATACTCCATTAACTAAAGAAAATTACAATGAAATAACATCAAAAGTTGATTCTTCTTTCAAACAAACAGCAGAAAATATAACAAGTTTATTTGGAGGAAAAATTAAAGATGTTTCTAATAATATAGGAGGATTCACATTTGAAGAAGGTCAAAATGCAGGACAATGGGTAAATGAATTAAGTTACACATTTGAATTAGAAAACATGTCAAACGATGATGCTATACTAATGTCTTCATTAATGGGAGACTTAGCACATGAACAACAAGAAGCAGTAATATCAGCATCATATCAAGACCTACAAAATTCAAATGCTTTAGAATATAGACTCCAATATAAAAATTTAGATAACCTAATGAAAACACTTGACAAATTAGGAATACACGATTATACTATAGACAAAAGCAATAATACTTTAAAATTGTTGGAATTTGATTTAGATAATCCAGTAGAAACAGCAAAGAAAATAGCAGATATATATCAAGAATTAGGAGATGAAGTAGAAAATGCAGAATACTCAGGAATCAAAAGCGATTATATTACAAAAGGCGATAGAGAAAGAATTTACAAAACGTGGCTTGAATCCAATCAAGGAAGTCAAACGAGCAGGGAACTTCGCTCACTTGTCGAACAAGCCTATGAAAAAGTAAGAAGTGAAGACGGAGGAACTAGCGATAGTTCTTTTAATTTAGCAGAAGAAAGACAAGAACCTGTGATTAAATCACAAGAATATAAAGATGCAATTAAAAAAGTAAAAGAAGGAACAGCAACAGAAAAAGAAAGAAGCTATATACAAACAGCAGTTGAATCTCAAAACACACAAGAAATAGTAAAAGACATGGAAGATGTAGCTAAAAATTACGAACCATTAGCTAATGAAAAAACATTAAGACAAGCAGAAAACAAAATAAAGAATTTAAAAACATTAGAGCAACAAGCAAATTATGTAAATGATTTATTAAAATCAGACAAAAGATTAAATGCTTCAGATATGGCAGCAGCAGAATTAGTTTTGAAAAATGCAGCAGCTTCAAAAAATGCAAAAATATATAATGATGTTTTAGCAAACTTATCAATATATGCTACAGAGCAAGGTCAAAGTATTCAAGCTCTTTCTTTAATTAAAAAACTAAGCCCAACAAGTCAACTAGATGTATTAGAAAAAATAATACAAAGAGAACAAGCAAAAGGTAACAAGGCTTATGATGGATTAGAAATAACAGAAGAAATGAAAAACAAAGTATTAGATTGTTATGATGAAAATGGAAAAGTAAATAAAGAACAATTTGATAATACAATGGAAGAAATAAAACAAGAATTAGCTGACAGTATGAAAACTACAGCAGATGAAAAAGTAAGAGCATGGAGATATTTATCTATGCTAGGAAATCCTAAGACTCACGTTAGAAATATTGTAGCAAACGTAGCCATGAACGAAGTAAAACTTATAAAAGACAAAATAAGTGCAGCAACACAAGATATATTTATAAGAGATAAATCTAAAAAGACAGGAACTTTAAAGATTGCAAGTAGTGAAGTTAAAAACTTTGCTAATGATATGTATAATGAAATTGCAAATGAAACTGTAGGTAATAAATACAATGAAAAGAGCGACTTAGAAAATAGAAAAAGAATATTTAAAACACAAGCATTAGAAAATGTTAGAAAATTCAATGATACAGCATTATCTAAAGAAGACCAATTCTTTAAGAAAATGAATTTTAAACGTTCTTTTGCAAATTATTTAACAGCTCAAGGAATATCAACTAAAGCAGATATAGAAGCTAATCCACAAATTGTAGAGAGAGCTAAACAATTTGCAATACAAGAAGCAAATGTAGCTACATTTAACCAACAAAATAAATTATCTGAATTTATAAATAGTGCAGATAATAAATTAGGAAAGCCTGGAAGAGTAATCAGAGGTGCTATAATACCATTTACTAGGACACCATTAAACATCGCTAAAACAGGTATAGAATACACTCCTGGACTTGGTTTAGCAACAACAATAGCAGATGTTAAAAAAGCACCAGCAAATATGAAGGCAAATGTTTTAATTGATGGACTAAGTAAACAAATAACAGGTTCTTCATTAGCATTATTAGGATATGCTTTAGCAAAAAGCGGAATAGTAACTTCTTCTTCAGATGAAGATAAAGAAGGTAAATTCAAAAGCGACCAGGGTTCTACAATGAATTATTCAATAAAAATAGGAGATAAATCTTATGACTTAAGTTGGTTAGCACCAAGCTCAATGCCTTTCTTTGTAGGGGCAAGGATGTTTGAAGTTTTAGATAAACAAGAAGGAATAAATGAAAATATAATTCTAGAATCAATAGCTTCAACATTAGACCCACTAAGTGAAATGAGTTGTATCAGTTCATTCACAGACGTACTACAAAGTTATAGTAAAGAAGGTGGAAAAGCTATAAAAGATATGGCAATTTCAACTGGACAAAATTACTTATCTCAATTTATACCAACTGTAGCTGGACAATTTGCTAGAGTTTTTGATGATAAAAAGAGAACAACGGCAGCAGATAGTAGTTCTCCTAATAAAATAACTCAAGAGACATATAGACAATTAGCTTATAAAATACCAGGATTAAGAAACACATTACCTGAATCAACAGACTTCTTAGGAAAAACTAAGAAAGAAGATGAAAACGCTGTTGTAAGAGCATTCAACGCACTTATAAATCCTATGAATGAAAGAAAAGATACTATGACAAAAGAAGGCAAAGAAATCTTACGCTTATATAATAAAACAGGTAATGATAGTATAATTCCTGCAGCTTTATCTCAAAAAGTTACTTTTAATGATAAAGATTATCAAATGACAAGAAAAGAATACAACTCATACAAAAAAGATTTTGGTAAGTCATTTGAAGAAAACTTAAAAAAATTAATGAATACAAGTGATTATAAAAATGCTTCTGATGGAGAAAAAGCAACTATGATAGAAGGTATAATGAATTATTCTAAAGATAAAACAAAAGACAATTTCCTAACATCAAAAGGAGAAGACTATGAAAAGATAAATAAATCAGGCGAAAAATCTCCATATATAAGTGATAAAGTTGACTCTTTAACAAATAAAGATTTTACTATAGCTGATTATTATATTTATAAAACATACGCTCCAAACGTTGTGAATGGAACAGAATCAGCAGCAAAAAATAGAATAAATGTAATAAATACTTTTGGAATTGATTATAAAATTTACTCTGAATATATGGAAAAAATAGGAGATATAAAAGGAGACACAGACAAAAACGGTAAAACAATACCAAATAGTAGAAAGAAAAAAGTATTTAATTATATCAATGGTTTAAATCTAACAGCAGAACAAAAGAAACTACTTATGAAAAAAACATATTCATCATATAAAAGTTCTGATAAGGAATTATTCAATACTATAAATAATAGTAATTTAACATTAGAAGAAAAAGAAAGCCTTAAAAACTTTCTTAAAATAGGAAAATAGAGGTGGTTAAAGGATAAGAATTAATCCAACAAGTATGGATATAGAGATGATAAAACTAGATACAGGTCCTATATCTGTAAGACCAAAAGTTAAAGGTACAAATGAGTACCTTTTAACTGATGGTGCAACGTTGTATTTCACATTAAAAAAATTAAAAGATGGACAAATTGTAATGAACAAATCAACAACTGATTTTGAAGATGGTGTAGGTTCAATAGTTTTAGAAAGTACTGATACTCAAGACATAGATGCAGGAACTTATATATATGACTTAGTAGTAGTAAGAGCTGATGGAACTAGAGATACGTTAATACCGCAAGGAAGAAGTTCATTATATTTTGTAATTAAGGAAGGAGTGAAACAAGGGCAATAGAAGCTGCAAACTTAATAGAAATTGAAATACCTGCAGGAACAAGAGGACTACAAGGTATTCAAGGACCTCAAGGTATTCAAGGACCTCAAGGAGTAAAAGGAGATAAGGGAGACACTGGAGCACAAGGTCCACAAGGAATACAAGGTCCACAAGGAGAAAGAGGAATAACAGGAGACTCAGGTCCTCAAGGTCCACAAGGGGAAAAAGGAGATAAAGGAGATACTGGAGCAACTGGTAATGGAATATCTAGTATCACAAAAACATCAACAAGTGGATTAGTAGATACATATACAATTACATATACAAATGGAACAACAACAACTTTTCAAGTAACAAATGGAGAAGACTCAGATGTATTAGACGTTCAAGTAAATGGGGCAAGTGTAGTATCAAGTGGAATTGCTAATGTAGATTTAAGTGAGTATGTAAAAAATAATGATTATGCTACTACTGACAATGGTGGAGTAATTAAAGTTACCGATAATTATGCAATATCCGTAGGAAACACTGGCAATATATTCGCACAAGTAAAAACATATTCACAATATCCAAATATGCAAAACTATATGTTTATAAGTAAAGGAACATTAGATAACGTAATAGCTGGTAAAGGTTTAGTAAGTAATACTGATTATGCTAACTCTACTACAGGAGGAGTAATTAAATCAGCAAATGGATTTAGTGTAGGTTCAACAGGGAACGCTAATTGTACTCAATATAATTATGATACTTATGGAACAATAGAAGGATATTGCTTTATATCAAAGGGAACGCTTGAAAATGTAATTGTTGGAAAAGATTTAACAACAAAAGCATACGTAGATGGATTAGTAGGAGATATAGCAACAGCATTAGATACAATACAAAGGGAGGTAATCTAATATGGGAACAATAGCAGAAAAATTAACATATTTAGATGAAACTCGTGAAAAGATAAGAAAAGGAATTAATTCTATTGGAGGTAATTTAACAAATACAGATACATTTAGAAGTTATTCAGATGCTTTAGATGGAATATATGAAAAGTTTCCAAAAGTTACTGGAACAGGTTCTAATATAACATTAGAAGATACAATGGGAGCAAGTATAAAAAGTGAATTACAAGGAGATACAACACAAGAAGGAACACCAACACCAAGTAGTCCAGTAGCAGTAGAAACAGTTACAGGCGAGCAAAGTATAACAACTTGGGGGAAGAATTTATTTAATGATACATTAGAAGTAGGAACAATAAATAGTAGTGGTAATAATGCTACTTCTACTGATAATATGAGAAATGCTGATTATATAAGCGTTAATCAACAAACAACCTATACAATATCAGCAAGTTCAAATTGTTATATAGGAATAAGATATTACAATAGTAGTAAAACGTTCTTATCAAGTGGAACGACAGCAGAACAACCTAATACATTTACTACACCAGAAAATTGTAAGTATGTAAGATTTGTCTTTGTAAACATAACTGATACAACAGTAAAAGTTCAATTAGAAAAAGGTTCAACTGCTAGTGAATATGAAGTATATAAAGAACAAAGTTATGAAATTAATTTAGGAAATATAGAACTATGTAAAATAGGAGACTATAAAGACTTTATTAAAAAAGGGACTGGGAAGAACTTATTTGATAAAGATAATGCTAATATAATAAATGCTTCAGTAATTAATAATGTAATTACTGAAAGTAATTCGGCAAAAATGTTTTATATTTCGTGTGAGCCAAATACTACATACACTATTTCAAGAGAAATCGTCGGGGCAAGATTTGTAGGTTATACAACAAATACAACACCAACAACAGGAGTATCAACTTTACAAATAGTTAGTGGTAATACTGCATCTAGCATAACAATAACAACTGATGCAAATGCTAATTATTTGTTAGTTTATTATTTATACAATAGCAGTGAAAATGAAACACAAATATTATCAAGTATTCAAGTTGAATTAGGCTCAACTGCAACACCATACGAACCTTATGGAATGTATAACAAGTGGTATATAGAAAAACAAATTGGTAAGGTTGTTTTAGATGGAACACAAGATTTATATAAAGCAGCAACTGGAACAGAAAATTATTATAGATACAATATTGATATAGGAACAAACATATTTACAACAGACGAAACAACTGCTATTGCACCGATTTATTGTAATAGATTAGTAGGTGTGACACGAGGAAATACATTTAGTAGAATTGAAGGTATTGCACCAACAACAAATAATTATAATTATAAATCATTTAACTTTTATATAGAAGCATTGGCACAAATGGCAAATGCACAAGTTAACAATTGGTTAGCAAGTAATAATATGATAGTTTATTATATATATAAAACACCAACATACACTGAAATAACTGATACAGAGTTAAAAACTCAACTAGAAGAATTTGATGATGCACAATCATACGAAGGGCAAACTAATATAAACGTAGATGGTATTTTACCAACAATTTTAAATGTAAAAGCATTAGAAAATATTTTTAATTAAGGAGGAAAATAAAATATGCAAAAATTTGGAGTAGATTTATCCCATCATAACGAGGGATTAAATTTCGATGTATTAAAAAATGAAGGAGTAGAATTTGCTATATTAAGAGCAGGTTATACTGGATATGGAGATGGAGTTAGCAAAGCTAAAGATAATCAATTTGAAAACTTCTATAATCAATGTAAAGCACGTGGTATAGGAGTAGGAGCATATTGGTTTACTTGTGCTAACACTTATGATAAAGGAGTAGCAGAAGCTAACTACATGTATGATAATTGTTTAAAAGGAAAACAATTTGATTATCCTATCTACATAGACGTAGAAGATGACACAGGTGGACGTTATTGGCTAAGAAATGCTGGAAAAGAGCGTATCACTGATGGTATATGTGGATTCTGTGAAAGAATGGAACAATTAGGTTATTACGTAGGAATATATGCTAATTTAGATTGGTTTAATAATTGGATTAATCAAGATAGAGTAGCACGCTACGATAAATGGTTAGCTTACTGGACAGGTTCTAAACCTAGTACATATCTTGCTAATCAAATGTGGCAATTTGGTGGAGAAACAAACTATGTAAGAAGCCCTTATATAGATGGACAATGTGTAGACCAAGACTTCTGCTATTATGATTATCCAGGAGTTATTATAGGTGGAGGATTTAATGGTTATCCTAGAAATCCACAACCAGAACCAAGTCCTGAACCTACACCAGCACCAACTCCAGAGCCAAAGAAAAGCAACGAAGAAATAGCTCAAGAAGTAATCGAAGGTAAATGGGGTAATGGAGAAGAAAGAAAACAAAGACTAACAGAAGCAGGATATGACTATCAAGCAGTACAAGATATAGTAAATAGTATAGTATATGCAGATTTTCAAGTAGGAGATAGAGTAAAAACTATTGGAAAAGGAAATGGTGCAAGTGATGGTTCTGCTAATACAGCACGTTCTGGGATGACAGGAACTATTACAAGAATTATAAATGGTGCCAAATATCCATACCTAGTGTCTAATGGAGAACCAATAGGATGGTATAAAAAAGAAGCTTTAGAGCGTATATAAATAGGAGGAAAATATGGCAAAGAAAAAAATTGAAGTCGAAGCATTAACAGACAATGAAGAAATTATAGAAAAAAAAGAAATTAATTTACCTGAATACTACATTATAGGAGTAGGAGAAACATTAAAAGATGTTGCTGAAAAGTTTAGAATAAGTGAAGATAAATTAAAAGAACTTAATAATAATCCTGAAGTATTTGGTGGAAATCAAATAAAATTAAAATAGAAGCAATTAGTTAAAAGCTAGTTGCTTCTTTTTTTATTTTGTGATATTATATGCAACCAAAAGAAAGGAAAGCATTATGTGTAGAAAAAATATAAGTAATTATACGTACGAATTTGAACCTGAAATGTATAAATATATTCTTACTTCTAATATTTTAAATAAAAAGAAAGATGAACATAAAATATTTAAAAGTTTAGTAGATGGATATAGTGCTAAGGAAATAGGTAAGAAGTATCATTATGCAGAAAGTACAATATGGAATAGAAGAAGGGATATTTATCAAAAGACAAAGAAGTATATGGTATAGTATACTTCTTTTTTTTGTGTCAAAAAGTATATAAAAAGTAAATAAAAAAATATATAAAAAGAATATAAATAAAATTTATTGATAAAAATTTGGTATTTAAATTAAAATAATTTGGTATAAAATATAACAACACGAGGGAAAAATATGAAAAAAGAATTATGTATAAAAATAATTTATAACGATTTTATAGATAAAGTTGTTTTAAATGATATTGAAAAAGAAGTATTATATTTATATATTAAAAACGAAAGTTTAGTAAAAATAGCAGACACAATAAGCCAAAGTGTAAGTAGTGTATCAAGGATAATCGCAGAATTAAAAGAAAAATATAATAACTATAAAAAATTAGAAATATCTAAGTTAAATATATTGAATAAAAAATGATAATTTAAAATGTTAGTAATTTGATATTTTTATATCAGAGGAGGACAAAAAGACATTTGTTTAAAACGCATTTGCCAGTCCTTCTCTTTTTTTATAGGAGGAAATTATGTATAACAATCCATATTTTAATTACAATTCACAGCTTAATCTTGAAAAAATAGATAAGCAAATAGCTGACTTAGAAAAACTAAAGAGTCAAATGCAGCAACCTGCACCAATTACTCAAAACTTTCAGTTAGCACCAAGTAAAGAAATGAGATATGCCAATTCAATAGACGAGGTTATAAAAGAACCTGTTTATGGAGATACTCCTTTCTTTAGTAAGGATATGAGCATTTTATGGGTCAAAAACGGCTCAAATAACGTAAAAACGTACGAGTTAAAGGAAATTATCGCAAAAGATGAAAAGGACGTTAAAATAGAGTTTTTACAGGCTCAAATAGAAGAATTAAAGAAAGGGATGAGTAATAATGCAAAATCAAATGATGAATATGCTTATGAACCAATTGAAAGCGAGAAATCCACAAATGTTTCAAATGGTAGAACAAGCAAGAAAAAATCAGAATAATCCTATAGAGTTTTTTAAACAAATAACAAATGGAAGAAGCCCAGAACAAATGGATGCTTTTTATAAGCAAGTAGAACAAATGGGCTTTTCTCCTGACTTAATTAATCAATTAAAAAAGTAGGGTATCAACAGAAATGTTTGATATAGATTTTGAAGAAAGGAGGAACCTAAATGAACGGAGGAATACAACCAACAGTAGAATTAGCTACTAATCAAGGTTATCCATATCCAGTAATGATGGGAGGATATGGAAACGGTTGTTTTGGAAACAACGGAGATTGGATTTGGATTATTGTTTTATTTGCCCTATTAGGTTGGGGAAATAATGGAAATGGTAATGGATTCGGTGGTGGATTTGATAATGGATACGCATGGTTATCTAACGGTCAAAAAGAAATAATGACTAATACTAATAACGGATTTGACACACTTCACTTATCAAATCAATTAGAAGGAAACCGTGATGCTATTAATGGTTTATCTAATCAAATTTGCTCATCAACAGCCGATGTAGTTTCTGCAATTAATGGAGGCTTCTATGGAGCTGAAATAAGCGCAAATAATAGAGAAATGAATCGTACTAACCAAATGTTTGATTTACAATCTCAATTAGCACAATGCTGCTGTGAAAATCGTTTAGCAACTTGTCAAACTCAAAACATAGTTCAAAATGAAGGTAACCAAACAAGATTTGCCGATGCAAATAATACAAGAGATATTATTACAAATGCAACAGCAAATACTCAGGCTATTCTTGATAAATTATGTCAATTAGAGTTAGATGCTAAGGACGACAAAATTGGGGACTTACAAAGAGAAATCCTTATGAAAGATTTACAAGCTAGTCAAATAGCACAAAATTCATTCATAGCACAAGGATTCGCTAATGAAGTTGATGCTTTATACAACAGATTAAGCAACTGCCCAGTACCAAGTACACCAGTTTATGGTAGAACACCAATATTCACTTGTCCAAACAATAATGGATGTGGATGTGGTTTCAATACAACAAGTCAATTTATTTAATAGCATACAGTAGACTACTACTTGCTCGAATACGAGAACTTGCTAATTTAAAATCACGAAAAGTCGTGAAATTAGAGAATAGGCATAGTTCTATTCTCTTTTGTTTTAAAAATGCACAATAAAAGTGAAAATATTGTAAAAACATATATAAAAATGCACAGTAAATTACATTCTATTGTGCAAAATTATGAGAGGAGAAAGATAAAATGATAGAAACAATTATAAATGAACCATTAGCATTGCCAAGTAATGCAAGCCCTATAACATTTGATGAAACTGATATAAGAACTAGATGTGCTTCATGTAATGGATGGTTAGATTATCAAAA
>Ga0247609_10000929_pt1 | contig 37164 bp, 46 predicted proteins | sample 172DNAGHGlowgp2_FD_193487 | JGI IMG/M metagenome (GOLD analysis project Ga0247609, IMG submission 193487) | Sheep rumen microbial communities from Palmerston North, Manawatu-Wanganui, New Zealand - 1728 DNA GHGlow gp2 | ecosystem: Host-associated > Mammals > Digestive system > Stomach > Rumen ... | reverse complement strand
CACTCTGAGCCGCTGTAGTGGCAGCAGAGGCAGCGGTGTTGGCCGCTGTAGTGGCAGCGTTGGCGTTGGTGGTAGCTGTCTCAGCAGCGGTAGCCGCCAGCCTTGCTGTATTAGCAGCGGTGTTGGCCGCTGTAGTGGCAGCGTTGGCGTTATTGGTTGCAGTTACCGCGCTGGCAGTTGCAGCCTCAGCGTCAGATACGGCCTTTGTCACCTTAGAGGCAGCGGTGTTGGCAGTGGCTAAGGCAGCGTTAGCACCAGTGATCAGGTTTGTTACCTTGTCAGCAGCCGTGTTAGCGTTGGTGGCCGCTGTGTTGGCAGCAGTGGCCGCATCTATGGCGGGCTGGCTCAAAAGGCTCAGCGGTGCTAACACATACTCATTTGTACCCCTTATGGCTGGCAGAGATACCAGCCCGCTAAGAGAGGTGACAGTAACCAGCTCCTTAACCGCGTCACTGTTGGCCTGTACCTGAGCCAGCACCTCATTAACTATCTGCTGTTTCTCTGTTGCTGTCATATCCTTACGGTTTATTTGGTTTCAGCCTCAGCCTGAGCGTTAAGCTGCATTTCAAGCCCAGCGATAAAGCGCGGTGTACACTCAGCGTTTGCTATGTTGGAGATCACGGCTACCTCATCATCCTCATACTCTACCGCGCCATCAGACTTGTAGATCTTCTCAGCCAGCACCTTAGCGCGGATTCCGTTGCACTTGTTGTAAAGCACATCGGCAAAGCTCTCACGTACATCGCCCTTTGTAACGGTCTTACCTGAAATACCCTCAGGCATTTCAAATTCCTTAAAATTGATTTTCTTCATAACTCTTTGCTATTAAGTTTGTAATAAAAGTGATCCATATTAAAACAGCTGTACGGCCTGTTTAGTCGGCTTACGTTAATTGTAATGCGTCAGCACCTTGTATTGAAATGTAGGATAGTTAGATACCAAGACTTTCACCACGTCACCAGCCTCCATATCAAGGTTTGTGGAGTTATTGTCACTGTCTATCACATTATTTAGCGTGATTCTCTTTGTGCCTGTCTCAGCGATAAACGTAACCTCATAGGCAAAGTAGGTAGGCAGGGTGCCGTAGCCAAACTGTGTCTTTATACTGTCCTTTGTAGGCAGATTGATAGCACCATCAGTAGTGAGGTAGATAAAGAATACATTATGCTGGCTCAGGTCTATGGTGTAGGTAGATCTGTTGATATACAGACGCGCGGCCTCATCACCATAGACACAGTTAGCACGGATCACCGCGTTACTCTTTATGCCATAGTTCTTAGTGCCACCGCTCACGTCTATAAACAGGCCGTAGTTAGCCTGATCAAAGCCCCATGATCCTGCTGTGTTGGCCTTTTTGTTCACCACGCGGCCAGCAGCCGTAAAAGCACCGCCAGCGGTAGCGGGTATCACATCATCACCAAACATCACATAGCCGTTACTACCGCCAACCCTGAAAAAGTCCTTATAGATAGCCAGATTACCAAAACTGGCCTGAGAGGGATCTGAAATAGTATCTACAGTGATCGAGTAGTCACCGATCTTAAAGCCTCCGATAGTGCCACCGCTCTTAGCCTTGATGATACCCTCAAAGGTAGAGTTACCTGACACAGACAGGTTTTTCATTGACACGTTGCCAGCCGTATCTACCATAAAGTTTCCGTTAATGGTAGTCTTACCTATAAAGTCCACACGGTCAGCAGAGATAGTGATCTGATCAGCTGTCTGCTTAATAATGCTCTGTGTGCTTTGATTCCAAGCAGTAGGATAGTTGCCTATTTCAAGCTGAGCGCGGAAAAATGGTGCTTTGTAAATCTGAATAAAATAAAATCCTGTAGATGATACAGTAAAATGGAAATAATACCTGTTATATCCCTGATAGCTCTGATCGCTGATGATTACGGCAGTACCTATATTTGTCTCCCCTGAGGCCGCTGAAATCCTACTGCTCTCAGCTCCATACCGCGTATAAATACGTGCGCTACTGCCATAGTATGACAGACAGTAGTCTATCCCAGCTGTCAGATATACGGCTGATGAGTAGCAGTTTTGATAATTTACCATCTGTGTACTGAGATCGTAATTACTTATCAGCACACCCGCGCTTGTCTGCCACCCCAAGCCGTTGGCACAGTCAAACATATTAACATTGCCATTTCTGCGTACAGCGGTTGTCAGGCTGTTAGCCGTTACCTCTAAGGATCCTATACGCGATCCGTAGCTACCGATAGTGGTAGTATGATCACTAACCGTACCGCTGATACTGCTTGTAGTTGTTTCCAGTGTTCCTATACGTGTCTCAAAGCCGCTGAGCGTAGATGTATGACTACTGACAGTGCCACTGATACCGTTTACGGTCTGAGAGAGGGTAGAGTAATTATCCTCTACACCAGTAACGCGCCCGCTGAGACTATTGATAGATGTAGTGTGAGAGCTGACAGTACCGTTAATTCCATTTACGGTAATCTCCAAAGCCGCCTCCTTGTCGGAAACGGTTTTAATGTCACTCTCCAAACCGTCTATATCGCCCGTTATTGATGATATGCTGTCTGAGTGGCTTTTTACCGTTCCTTTTATGCTCTCAGCGGTTTGCTCTAAGGTAGAGATTTTTGTTTCTGAGGTTGTTACGCGGCCATCAAGCGCGTTAATGGATTCCGTGTGAGAGCTGACAGTACCACTGATACCATCCACAGTTACAGAAAGGTTTGCTATCTTTGTACTGTTAGCGTTAGCTGTAGTGGTTACAGCTGACACATTAGCCTCTATACCGTCTGCACGGATCGAGAGAGCGGCCAGCTGATCTGTGTGTCCGTCCACCGTCTGAGAGATCTTTTTGGCCTCAGCCCTGATTTCCTCAGCAGTCTGTGTTATCCGTGTCTCATAATACGTGTACTCATTGAGCTGCAAGATCACGTAGTGTAGATACAGATCACCAGTAAAGGAGATTTTCAGATCACCTGTACCACTCCAGTAGCCTTGTATCTCCAGTGTCTTATATACGCTGTCAGGTGTCAGGCTTTGTGAGAAATTAACAGGCTCAAACTTAGCGTAGCCTGAGGTGGTTTCATCCTCAAACTTTACGGCCAGCGTACCAGCCTCAGCACACTTATAGTACAGGATGATCCGTACAGGCACGGCCACCTTTGCACCATCCTTAACCTTGATCTCAGGCTTAGAGGCGTAGTTACTGGCCAGCTGCTTGATATAGCTGTTAATGATCCTAATAGTCGGGTTTCCATCATCATCAGCCGTATATACCGTACCAGTGTCCTTACGTGATAACGCGCCCCTGTTGGCCTGTATGTATCGCCTTACAGTCCACAGCCTCACACCGCTAATATATTCCCAGTTATCCAGCTTGTCGGCAAATGATCCGTTAGAGAGATAGTTATCCTTATCGGTTGCAGTACGGATCGTTTCGCTGATCACGCTTTGCATCTTACCGTTTATCACGGAAACTACAGAGCGGCCATCATTAAGGTAGAAATCACCTGTAAAGATGTTACCGCCTTTGCCTATGCGCGTCAGCAGCTTACCGTCTAAGGCATAGTGATCTATGCCCTCATACTGAGCTATAAACGGTGTGCCTGAGCCGTAGGTCTCTATAAGTATGGCGTGCTGTCTGTCAGGGTTGTTGCGGTTTCCAAGCTGTACCACCACATCGCCAGCCTGAGGCGCGTCTGAGCTGGCCGCGCTGTCACTCTCAGATACATCTATGTAATCATCACCTACACCTGTCACCAAACGCCACCAAAAGCGGTTAGACACGTTTTTATACACGCCAGCCTTTATGTTGAAAGTCTGCACGCGCGCCTGATCGCCAGCCACAAAGCTGTTAGTGGTGGCCGTTGTACCATCATCAGCTTTGATATAGCACCGCCAGCCGCCTGTGATCTTCTCCACGCGGATCAGTGTACAGGCAGCGGGTGTCAGGATCAAGTTACCGCCCACATGAGTAAGCCGCCTTATCTCCAGTTCCTCAAACACAGCCTTTACCCTCACATAAAGCTCATCTATCTCAAAGTACCAGCGGCCAGCCTCATTTTTATGCAGGGAAAAGCCCTCACCCAAAAAGCCAGTGTTAAAAGTCTCAGATCTCAGCATAGTGGTGATAACGCCACCCATGAGCCTCAGCAGATGTTTGGTTTCATCCTCAGTGTCTTTCCTGAGGAAAGTGCCAAGCAGTTTCGCTACCGTCATAATGGCCGTATCATCATCCTTTACAGGCTCTCCGCGCTGTATTACAGATACGATCTCTTTGTTTCCGAGCATAAAACCGCGTAACAATATGATAAAATCCTCAAACGTGATCTTACCTTTTGCGGTATCATCTGCCAGTCTGCTAAGGTACTTATCATCTATAAATGATATAGCGGCCTTGATCATGTTTTCTATTTTGAGCCAGTCTGATGAGCCTGTATCAAGATTTTTGGCGGTTACAGCTGTCTGAGCCTCACCAGCAGCCGTAGCCTCATCAGCCTTTAAGGCGTGTGTGGCCTCATCAGCCAGCGTAGCATGATCGGCACTGGCCGCGTGTTGTGCACTCTCCGCGCGGGCTGCATCAGTAGCGTAAGAAGATGCACCACCACCATTAGCTGTTACGTGCATACTACCGACTATAACCGTACTGCCAGCACCGCGATAATGTACGGATCGCGCCTCAGCGGGTACTATATGATTTTCTATTATTATCTTTTTCATACCTCAAACTGTATCATGTTTATTTCTGCCTTATCATCCACAAAGCTGATTTCCGTACCAGCCTGTATAAACTGTTTGCCTACCTGAAAATGGTCTGTAAGCAGATCAAGCGGCAAAAGTTCAGGATCGTATAATAAAACCTGTTTGAGCTTAGTTTTCGTAGGCTCATACTGATTAACCAGCCGCCTGAGTAAGAGGTGTTCAGGCCGCTCCACCTCCTTAGTAACACCGTTGTAGAGCGTCATTAGATAGTTACCGTTTACCAGCACCTTACCATAGCTCAGGCCGTCATGGTTGTAGGATGAGATCTTTTCCGTAATAGTGTCAAGCTCACTGATGAAAGTACCGTTTATCACGTTGCTGTAGATCCTGTCGTTTCCGTCAGCCTCAGCACCATCTACCTGAGTGTAATCATCCTTGCGCTGATACTGTATCTTGAAATTCTTGATAGCACAGTTATAGTTTACATCACGGATAGAGAAATACACCTCACCTGTCATAAGCTCAGGGATCTCCACTATATAGCCATCCAGTCCGTCATAGGGCATAGACAGCGTTTTGTTTTTCTCCAAAGAAACAAACTGGCCAGCCTGATCTATGTGCTCACTCTTAAGGCTGAAAGTACACGCGCCAGCCTGCCAGCTTGTACCGTTCCAGTATTTATTACCGATCCTGAGGATAAAGGTAAACCGTAGCTCATTATCTATGGTTCCTACCTCGCCTGAGTAGTAGTAGCCATCATGCGCCAGCCCTTGATTTGCAGCCCAAGATGATGTAAAGTTAATGGGGATGCAGTTAAAAGATATTGCTATAGCACCATCGGCATAAGCGGCCACTGGCATATTACCGCGATAGTTAAAGAGGCCGTTATACTTCGTAGGATCAAAGGCTACTGCATCGTGAGCGGGTGTAAGCGTTCCATTACCTGTAATAGTTGCGCCTGAGGCAAGTACCCTGATAAAGATAACATCTTCATAGCTATAGGAGCTGATAGGGTCTGATCCATCCTCTTTCAGCGTCCAGTTACAGTAGCGCGCCATCAGCGCACCGTACACCGTCCGACGCGCCCCCAAAGCCACACCTGTAGCCCCTGTAGAGTGTCCGCTATCCATGTTGTCTCCGTTGCCGAAAGTGCCACCGCGTGTACCTCCGTACTTATGGCCTGAGGTGTTTGATCCGTTGGATCTTCCGTACATGGTTTCTGTTACATCTACTTCCTGTACCTCCTCATAGATCGTCATGTAAGCACCCTCAGCCGATTTCTTGTAATAGCCTCCGCGCGATCCCACCTCATAGTGTTCCATCTTAACACCAGTACCGTACTCATAGCCAGTAGGCACATACAAACGCGGTTGCCATTTCTCAGGGATCACGTACATACACCTGTGCCTGTTCTTGTTTACGTGTATATCCTCGCCACCAAACAGGCCGCTTAAACCGCCTTTCTTTGTACTCCAGTACGCATCAAAACCACCCTCATGGATATATCCCACCTTAAGCTCAGAGAAATTTTCCTCAGGAAAGATCTTTTCGTCAGCACAGTAGTTTGATGTCTTGATACTGGCCTTATTGTAGCCTCCCAAGATGTCGAGTGAGTGATCAGATCCCATAAAGGATATATCCTGCACCTTGTACGTCTTTTTTCTCATGCTGTTGGCCTTTACGAGCGTCAGGGTGTTTCCGCTGATCCTGTACTCATCGTAAGCGTCAGTGTAATCCCAATCCACAAACCACAGATCACCCATCCAGTCACAGAGCGTAAGATGTGCAAAGCGGCATATTTCCTCTAAGATCTCATAGTAGGTCATGGCCTTATCTTCCTCATCGTAGAAATTTTGCTCAGTGATCACACAGTCAGATCTAAGCAGCGCGTTAGCCCCATAGCTGGCAGCGTCTATAGCCCAAGTGTGAGGCAGGAATACAGAGCCGTAGCGCGCCTGAGCGGCCACTATAGCGCGCTCTATCAGGCTCTTTATGGTGACAAACTGCAAACCGTCCTCAGATACCTGTTTGTAGTCTATATGCTCCAGTGTGTTGATCGCGCTCTGTGCCTCTATATCCAGCACAAAGGTTTCTCCGTTATATTCCTGTGTATATTCCTCAGGCCGCACAAAGCCGCACCACATCACGCGCTCAGTGGTTACGGATCCGCTTTTAATAACCATGATCAGCGTTACCCTGTACTGTTGCCAGTCGGTAGCAAAAAGCCGCTGTAGGGTGTCACCTCCCACCACGCCCAGCGTAGCTGTTGAAAGCCTCAGCGGGCTATAGATAAACGTATTGTCATTGGTCGTTATGACAAACGGATCATTTGAGGGTGTCAGCTCTGTAGCGTTGCCAGTATAGCCGTTTTCCTCCACCTCTAACCTGTAGTTTCTATTTTTCAGGGATGCAAAAGGGATGGTGTATTTAAGTCTGTAGCTCATATCATTTGAGTTTGAATTTATCCTTAACCGTTTCTATTAGCAGATACAGGTCTGTACCCTTGATTTTATGGCTTACTCTTATGTGGCCACCTTTGCCGATTTGGCCACCATCGAGCGCGTCAAACAAATGCCTCTGCTGAGAGCCGTTAAGCACCATTTCACCACTTTGCAGCCTCACCAAAGCACTGTCAGAGGGATAGCCGGCAGGTACTACACCGCTAACACCGTGTATGATACCGCCACCAGCAAACTTAGGCAGTGTGGCCATGATACCCAGCACTGTCATCACCGCGCCAGCTATGGCGATCAGGTTGTAGGGAAAAGGCAGCTTTGCAGCACTTTTACCCGCTGAGCTTGCAGCCTCAGAGGTGTTTGCAGCCACGTTGGTAGTAGCGTTTGTGACGGTGGCAGCAGTAGCCTGAGCGTCTGAGGCCACACCAGCAGCATTATTGGCTATCTTTGTCTGAGTGGTCTGAGTATCTACCATAGCCTCAGCCTGTTTGGCCAGCTTAAGCTTCTCGCTGGCCTCAGTCCATTTATTGATAGTCTCTACTATGCCCACTATGCCATCCACAGTAGATGTAAGGGTATTCCAAATGGCCATGATCTTCTCCCAGCCGTTAGCGTCCACATTGTTCAGGGTATCACCTAAGCGGCTCCACGCGCTTACGATCTGATCAGAGTTAGATACTATATCCTTTGCACCGTTCCACTTAGTTTCCCTCAGAGCCTTTTGCAGATCCTTAACGTCCTCTTTCACCTTTGCCAGCTTAAGAGCCTCATCCAAGCCCTTAACCTGAGCCATCTGAGCGTTAATCTGTTCGGCCAGATCGCCAGTCAGTTTCAGCGCGCCTGACTTAAGATCTTCAAGCCGTTTCTTAGCCAGTTCCAGCTCATCTGCCAGTATGGTACTCTGTTTGTTCCTGTCGAGCTTGTAATCAAAGGTCTTATCACGCTGATAGTCGCTTTCTTTTCCTACAGTGATCTTGTTGGCCTTATCCTTTAACGTTTTCAGGATCCCTACCAGCTCTGAGCCTGAGTAGTCTATGGCACTGGCAGCGTCCACAGCTGAGTTAATCAGGCTGAGCATGGCTTTGTAATACTCATCGTTCGTCAGCGCGCCACGCTCATATTTCCTGTTTAGGGTTTCAAGCTCCTTTTTGTAGTTTTCCTCTACATCTATCAGGTCATAGTAGCCCTTAGACTTGCGCGCCCTGATCTCCTTTTCAAGCTCTTTGGTAAACTCTGCTGTACGTGTAGCGGCCTCCTTGCCTGATGCAGCCTGTAGGTAGGTGTTTAGCTTAAGGTCGTTTAGCTCACGCTCATAGTCACGCTGAGAGATCACACCGTTTTCAAGTTCAAGCCTCAGCCTCTCCAAAGAGCTTGCGTAGCTTTCCTGTATGCGCTGTAGCTCTGTCTTATGATCACCGCCTCCATCATCAGCAGGCGTGTAGTTTGAGAGGGTTGTGTTTGTTTCCTCTTCCGCATCTGCCACAGCAGCCAGTGAGGCTGCTATACGCTTACCAAACTTATCTGTGATAAGGTTTATTTGAGAGGTGATAGCAGCTCCCTGCCTCTCCAAAGCCCTCAGCTCTGCCTCAGCAGCGAGTATCTGCATGGATCCACCAGCCTGAGCCATTACCTGATGAGGCATATTAGCACCTGATGAGGTACGCGGCTGTCTGTTGGCGGCCTGAGCGGCCTGTTGGCGTCTCAGTTCCGCGATCCCAGCGCGCTTTTGTTCCTGTGCTATCAGATTCTCAGCAGACTGTTTGCCAAGCTCTGTGAGCGCGTTTTGCGCACCCTCCAGTATGGCCTTTTCCTTAAGCTGTTGGTTATACTTTTTGAGTGCCTTAGTGTTTTCACCATAAACCTTACCCTCATTTGAGAGTTTGGCCGTGTAGTCAGGTATGATCTTTTGCAGGGATCTGATAGCGGCCTCACGGTCTTTCTGAGCGGCTGTTTCGTCATGTATGACAGCCACCAAAGCCTTAACCTTTGCACCGTTCTCAGCAGCCTTAACAGCAGCCTCAGCCTCTATGTCTGCTATCCTTTTCTCAGCACTGGCAGCGTCCTTAGAGGCGGTGGCCAGTTCGTAGATCTTAGCTATAAGCTCTGTGATCACGGTCATAAACAGCAGCGGTGCTACCGTACTCCAAACCGCTTTCAGGGATCGCGCCACCGTCAGCCCTACCGTCTTGATCTTAAGCAAAGCTATCTGCCAAGCTGATCCTGACTTAACGGCAGCAGCGGCAGCGTCCGCAGCCTGAGCCGTGTTAATGGCCTTAAAGGTGGCCAGCCTGTTAGCGGCCAGTGCCTTTGTCTTAGCCTGTAGCTGTATCTCTATGGCTAACCGCTGATCTGCACTGGCCTTAGCCAGCTGAGCCTCCAAAGCAGTGATCTGTTTGCGTAGCAGCGCACTGTTACGCTGTAGCATATTTACCTTAGAGTGTGCGGCAGCAGCCTGTGAGGCCATTGAGGTAAAGGCTGTACGGCTCTCTATCATCATGGTACGGAAATAGCCGATCAGCTTAGTGCCTACAAAGATCGCTGCAAACTTTACGGCCAGCGTGCCAAAATTCTCAGTGGCATAGCGCACAAAGGCAGTAAGAGCGTTGAGAGGTGCAACAAACATACCCTCTCCACCCTGAAAGATCCTGATCTGCAAGCCCTCCCAAGCTGATGCAAGTGAGGCCAGCGCGTTCTCCATCTTACCCAAACTCTGCTCAAACATACGCGCGTTTTCACCGTCCGCATTGTTCAGGGTGTCCGTGAGCTGCTGTAGAGCCTCAGCGTTATTGATCAGGGCAGCAGCCTTAGGCGCGGCCAGCTTACCGAAAATATCAGCCATAGCGGCCACAGAGTTACCCACGCCTTTCTCCTTAAGCTCTGACAGGATAGAGGCCAGCCCCTCAGTTTTCAGGCGGTTTTCATCCACAGTAACACCAAACTCAGCCAAAGCCTTTTTAGCCTTAGGTGTCTGAGCTGACAGGGCTATTAACATCTGCTTAACGCCTGTACCAGCGTCAGTACCGCGCATACCCACGTTAGCCAGCACGCCTAAGGCCGCGTTAGTTTCCTCTATGGAAACGCCAGCAGTGGTAGCCACAGGCGCGGCTATCTTCATGGCCTCAGCAAGATCCAGCACGTTAGTAGCACTGTGAGCGGCTGTAGATGATAGCACGTCATTGACGCGGCCAAGATCCTCAGTTTTCAGGCCAAAGCCATTCATGGCGTTGGTGCATATATCAGCGGCCTCAGCCAGTCCTATACTGTTGGCCTGTGCCAGTTCGAGTGTCTTAGACAGCGCGGCTGTAGCCTGTTTCGGTGTCAGGCCGTTGCGTACAAGATTCTCCAAAGCCCCAGCAGCCTCACCAGCTGTATATTTGGTAGTAGATCCTAAACGTTTGGCCTCATCTTCCATCATCTTGAAATCAGCAGCCGTAGCGTTGCTGACAGCCCTGACACGCGCCATACCGCTTTCAAACTCCTTGCCAGCCTGTATCATTTGACGGCCAAAGGAGAAAGCACCAAAGCCCATCCCCAAACTGCCAAGCGTAGCGGTAATAGTGGATCCCATCCGCTTAAATATCGCCTCTACCTCGTTAGCACCCTTTTTCACGCCCTGAGTGAGTAGGTTTAGGGCTATTGAAAATGATAGTTTTGCCATATTTGTTAATTTTCTGTTAAATGGCCTCTGTGAGCCGTTTGTTTTGATTTCCTTAGTAACTACATACCTGAGCCTCCAAAATGCGCTCTGTGGGCAAAATACCAGCCTCAGCAGTGCTGTTAGATCCTCTTATGCAGGAAAGCAGCAGCCATAGCCTTTTCTTCATCAGTAATCTCAGTCTCAGCCTGTGCCTTACCCTCCCACTCAAAAGGCAGGAAAGTAGAGGCGTTAGGGTATTTGCTCTTGTCTATGTATGGCAGCAGCCCTATAAAAGCCCAAAAGCGGTCTGCCTCCAGCTTGCGCCTCACGCTCATATCAAAGGTTTGCAGCAGCCAGCTCAGATCTTCAAGCCCACGCCCAAGTAAAAAGTTACCGTCCATACCAGCAAAGAGCAAAGCCCCCACCATTTCAGTAACGGTCTGCTTAGCGGCCTGATCGCTGGCCTCGTCCTGAGGATCCTGAAACTGGCTGATGTATCTTATTTCAGCGTTTAGATCCTTGATCACGCCAGCCACTATGCCAGCGTTAGAGTTGAGGGCTGCATCCTTGTAAGCCTCAAATGATACCTCTCTCTGATCAAGCATGGCGTAGCCTATAGCCAGTATATCATCCGTATCTTTTTCGTCAAAGTCGTTAAACGCCTTTTTCCTGAGGCGTTCCCATTTCAGTATATTTCCTATTGTGATCATCCTAACCAAAGCTGGCCAGCCATTGAGAGTAACGGCTGGCCAGTCCACTAATAAAACCTATATTATGACTACAAGCACCTGCTATTATGCGCCTACGTTCTGTTTCAGCGCGCCAGTACCCTGCATCTGTGTCTGATACTTCACAAGATCGCCAGCCTCAGAGGTCAGCGTAGAGCTTGTGATATTCACGATACCAGTGTAGTAGGGTTTTGTGGTGTCCTTAGCAAAGGTGAGGTTTCCGTCCTCATCCTCAGTCTTAGTGACAGAGCCAAACCAAAACTTAAACGGCTTGCTTTCGATCTGCTTTTTGATGTGGCCATCAGCAGAGAGCATACCAGCCTTATCAGTACAGAGAGCGTTACAGCTGATAGAGTAGTTTTTCTTACCAGGTAACGAGCTTTCCCAATCACCATCCATCTTGTTAGAGGTGTCGATCATGTTAGTGTTGATAGTCAGCTCTGCACTTGTAGCAAATGCAAAGATACTATCAGGAGCGGCGGGATTACCGCCCTCAGCCGTAGCAGCCGCGCCCTCATAGAGAAACAGCTGGCCTACTTTCACATCGCGGTCTGAGCGAAAATTCTGAGTGTCTGCCATAACAGTTGAGTTTAATTTGTTAATACTATATTTCTTTGCCATATTACTTAGCCTTTGTAGAGGTTGCCAAACGTGATCTCTATGATCTGTGAGTAGATGGTATTGCCAGCCTCAGTGTAACCCGCCACGTCCTCCCTTGCATGAGAGATCGTAAGCGCACAGCCAGCGTTACGCATCTTGCGTATTACGCGCCTGATAGCCTCAGCGATCATAAGCCCCTCGTCATAGTCTGTGCTGTTGGCGTTCAGTATTATTGAGGCGGTTTCATCCACTACACCCATCTTAGTAAGATCCTCAGAGTAATCATCACGCGCATAGAGGATATAGCCACCCTCAGTACCATTAGGCGCGATAATCGGGTAGATGTTTTCACCTACCAGCTCCTGTATTGTCGGATCTGTACGTAAAACGTCACGCACATCAGCCCCAGCGGATAACATTGACTTGCTCATATAATTATCATAAAAACCTGAAAAAAGTCGGCTAACGCATAATCCTGATAGCAGCCTTACGCACACCCTCCAAAACTTTCTCCTGAGCCGTGTGGGTGTCTTTTTCGCGGGTGTCAGTCCAGTATTTCATTTCAGGCATTTTACCACGCCTGAGACCGCTGGCTGTCTCACGTTCACCAGTACCCTCATCCACTAAGTGAGAGTGTGATCCCTCAGGCCGCTTAAAGCCTGCCAGCGCGCCAGCCTTAGACTTTTTCACACGCGCTATAAAGGATTTCATCAGATTTCCCTTTTGGTAGTGTCGGTGGTAAGCGTCAGTCTTAAGCCCTTTCCTGAGCCTCTGCCTACCACGTCTCACCAAATAGGCAGCACCAGCCTTTAGTCCAGCCTGTACAGCCCGATCCCTGTCGATCTGCCTGAGCTGACTCAAAGCATCATCTACCTGAGCATAGCCGATTACTGAAACCTTTATGCCTCCGTATTGGTTGCTGTCATTCGTAAACAAACCAGCCATCAGCTATTTATTTTAGTGCCTGTAATATCCCAAGTGTTATCAGCTATGTTTTTGAGCCGCTGAGTGATCTTGTAGCGTTCACCCTCATACTCAAAGATCGTAGCCTGATTTAGCCGTTTGTCCACGCGCACCTGTAACGTTACAGTGCCTTGATTTTGTTCCTCACCAGCCGTAACAGCGTCCTTAGAGGCCATCCGCTTACGGTAGCATTTCACAGTAGCCAGCTCTGTAGCGGTCTTTTTCTTAAAGCCGCTCTTTGTCTGTTCAGCGGTGCTGGCATAAAAGATAGCCCGCTCTCTCAGTAAACCAGCTCTCATCTTATCTGAATTTAATGTAAGGCGTTATCAGGCTCATAAGGTTGTACGGTGGTGCTACAGGCTGGCCATAGGCCACAGCCTCACGGTTAGCGTACAGGGTAGCGGCATAGATCAGGATAGCACGTCTGAGCGGCTTAGGGATCCGTTTGACTGCCACAGCCTCAGCAGCACCAGCGGTATTATCATCAGAGCTTTCAGCAGCAGCCTGATCATTTGTAGCGGTGTCGGTGGCCTCCAAGTCTGCCAAAGGCTGCTGTATGGTTTTCTCCACCCATTCCTCAGCCTCATCTATCATATCCTGTAGTAGCTTATCATCATCCGAGTGCTCCACGTTCACCTGTCGCTTAATATCATCCAGTGTTACATATATAGCCATATCTCTTTGCTTTAAGTGAAAGCGGCCAGCCGTAAGGCCAGCCGCTAACCGAGTATTAAGTTTGTACTATTGTGGAAAGCCGTTAAGAGGTCTTTTTCTTCATCACTGCAAACGCCTCTGTACGCAGCGATTTCATTGCGGGATGAGCGTTAAGCACGTAGTACGTGAGATCCTGTTTCATGGCAGCGGCAGATGTCGCATCCACGCCCAGCGTCATGTTTCCGAAGAAACCAAGCAGCTCATAGCCAAAGAGGCCAAAGCCAATAGCGGTGTCGTCAAAATCGGCAGTCATAAACACAGGGCTACCGTTGATCAGGCCGTTATCATCTATGATCATGCGGCCTGAGCCAGCGTCACGCGGTGTGGTAAGCAGCTCAGCGTAGGTCACAGGCGATACCACGAAAGCACCAGTAGTAAGAGCCTTAACGCCAGTGCCAAGCACGGCATACTTAAGCCCTATCACCTCCTTATAGGTAAACTCAGCACCCTTAGCGTTGGTGGCTGTCTTACCTACAAACGGGCCAGCTGGCACGTTGGCAGCGTTAGCGGCACCCATCTGAGTGAGGCTAAACATCACAGCGTTAATAGCCTCGCCTACAGCGTTGGTCATTGCCTGTCTTACGATCGGCAGGATACCGCTGTTAGTTTGGAAAATGGCCGTGTTTGAGATAGGCACAGAGATAGCCAAACGCTTAGGCTCAGGTACGAGCTTGTCAAGGTTGATCTTGCTGTCCGAGATCTCCACGTTTTCGCCAGCCCACTGAGCCGTAGCACCTGAAACGGTGGGGAATACCCACTGCCCCTCTATACCGTACTGCACACGCAAACCTACCTTGTCATAGATCAGGATATGATTAAGCGGCTCAATAATATCCTTTACCGTGATAGGCACGATAGGCGTAACGTCAGCGTACTGCTGCATGGTGGTAGCCGCGCGCTGTTCCAGCAGCTCATCAGCAGCAGCCTCATTGGCAGGGATGATCATACGCGCAGGGCTGTCCTGAGCGCGCAGATACGCATACTTGTCAGGAATACCGCCAGCGTAGCGCATAGAGTACAGGATCTCAGCGGTAGCCAGTCCACGATTTGCGATCACGCCAGCCTCAGGCTCATAGTCGGGCTGTTGCAGGATGTTGATGCGTGTGGCCAGCTGTGCCTGTTCGTTGGAGATACTTCGTACCTCTTCCTGTTCCTCAGGTGTGTACTCCTTGTTTTCACGCGCCTCAGCGGCTGTACGGATCTCTAAAAGGCGGTTTCTGTTTGCCTTTGCTTTTGCATAAAGGCCGCGCAGTTCCTTGCGGCTTTCAGCAGTTGTTGTCTTAAGTTTACCCATAAATATTTATGCTTAAAAAGTTAAGTGATTAAGTTCTACAGCTATGCTGTCACAGCCAGCTATGGCCAGCTGCATAGAGGTAGCCATCTGAGCCGCGCGCTTTTCAGCGGCCTCATCAGGCTTTTTCGTTTTCTTAGGATCCTCAGACGCAAAATCATCTACAGAGCGTTTGATAGCGTCCTTTAGTTCCTGTTCCTGAGCGGCACGTACATCAGCGGTAGTACCCAAATACGCGGGTTTGCGCACTATGGCCACATCGTAAAGGTGATCTATCTTTTTCACAGTCCTTACAAGTGTATCACCGTCCTTAGAATAAACCACGTTTACCTCGTTCTCATCGTTAGAGTAGGCGAAAGATGATCCAAAGTAATCACCGCGCTTGATACCCTCATAGGCAGTGATACCATCAGGCGTGTTAGGAGCCTCAAAGCGGTACTTAATGCCCTTATCATCCTTTGTCAGTGTCAGGGATCCTACACCGTTCACACAGCGGGCTATCATCCTGTTTGGGTTGTGTTCCAGATTACACATCACATCTGATGAGCGTAGCAGCTCCTCAGAAATGGCCTCAGGCAGTATCACCTCCTCTACCTTTTTCCAAATGTTGTAATCCGTCAGTAGGACTGATCGCTGATTAAAAACTACAGCGTAGCCCTCTATTACGCGCTTTTCATCATCCACAGCGCGTAGCTGGCAGTTTGAAAATGATCTTATCTCTTTCATTGCATGAGCGTTTATATAATTATTCCTGAGTGTTGTTTTTAGTCGGCTCTGTCTTAGCCTGATCTCCCCTGATCTTGTTACTGTCTATAGGTGCTACATTACAGCTGATAAACAGCTCATCACCGCCAGCCATAGGTACACGCCCCTCTTTCTGTCTCACCTCGTTTGGTGTCATTGCGCCAGCCTGCACCATCTTGTTATAATAGTCAGCCTTAGACAATATATCTGCCTGATAGTAGTTTTCCAAGTCGAAAACTATTTTGTACTGATGTCTGATAGGCTTAGGCACTAACTTGATGTAGCACTCATTCTGTATTTTCTTAAGCAGCGGGTTTAGGGTGTCTGTCATAAACACCGTTTGGCTATTCTCAGAGCTTTTGTAGTTGGTAGATGTCTGCTGAAACACCTTATCAGGATGCACCCCGAAGAAACGGCATATCTCCAGTACATTGAAACGCTTGCTATCCAGCAGCTGTAGGTCAGCGGGTGACAAAGAGAGCTGATTAAACCTCATTTGGCCAGGCAGTGTAAAGAGCTTAAGGCCGCTGTTTACCTGTTTGGCCACGCGATCCGTAACGGTTTCCAGCTGATCATCCTGTAGGGATCCAAAGCCCTGCACAGCGGCCTGATCGCCTGAGATAAAGCCCCTGAGCGTAGATCCCTTTTTGAAAAGATCGTCTTGCTGATCATCGGTCTTACTGGCTATCCCCAGCACCTTAGAGGCATAGCTGATGGTAGAGAGGCCAGTATAGCCGCCATCCATAGAGAAATTACGCAGATGCAGGATTTCATCAGCCTCAAAGGTGGTATAGATGCAGTTAGTGTGATCAGTGACGGTGTAGGTGTCGGTGGTTACATCATGTGAGACACTGTAAGGGCTGCACAGGATCATCTTAACCACATCGCCCTCTGTGTTGAAATAGGGTATAATGTAGGCGTTTCCCTGTAGCAAAATCTGTAGTACGGTGTTCTTCCAAAAGTCAAACGCTGACAGCCTGTCATTTGGCTGCACGGATAGCACGTCATTAAGCGGGTCAGCCTCATCTATCACGTAGTAGTAGTGTGTCACACTGCCTATCTTTACGCTCTGCCTTTTCAGCAGATTAAGCCCTAAGGCCGCTACCGTTCCTGACACAATATCGGCACACCTGAAAACAGTAGCCACCTTTACGGCCAGTGAGGCGTTTGATCCGTCAGTGCCAAAGATAGACGTGAGATCTATAGAGGTGGTATCTAATACCTCACTGTCAGCCTCACGCTTGATCACCTGAGGTTCTTTGCGCTTGAATATGTTATTTAACCAGCTCATTTTATTTCAGTTTATATTATTTATATTGTTTCCGTTTTAGTCGGCTTTATTTCCTGATCTGTGTGTCAGCCATACCCATAGCCATACAGTTAGTGATCACACCGTCTATCTTTGTGCGCTCACTCTCGTTTTTCTTAAACGGCTTGCAGTTGTTCATGCTGTCAGTAACCAGTACGGCATTATCGTAGCAAAAATACGTGATAGGGTTTGGCTCCCATATCAGGTAGCCGCGCTCTATGGCACGGCTTAAGGCCAGTACAGGCGCGGTAAAGTGGCTTAGCGTCTGAGGATAGTCTAACAGCTGATCCTTAGTAGCACCAGCGGCTATCAGGGTGTTCTTAAACTCAGCGGCACGGTACTTGTCGTAGCCAAAGCGGTAGATCCTCAGATACTTGCTCATCTTAAGCGCGTCATTTACCATTTGCTGATAGTCTATGATGTTGCCTTTGCAGAGTTTCAAATAGCCAGCCTCAGCCCATTTGGTATAAAGCTCATGGTTTGGATGATCCTTTAGTTTGCCCTCAGGAAAGTAGTAATCTGTCTTTAGGTATGCTTTCTTTCGATCCCTGAGGTAGATAAAGTACGTTTGTGCGCTAAAGTCGTTATCCACGCTTAAGTCGGTGGCCACCTCAGCCTCAGCTTTGTAGCCCAGCTGTGTAATGTCTATATACTCCGCATTTTCCTTTACCTGTTGCCCCTCTATCCACGGCTTAGTATTGCCAGTGACAAAGATATTAAGCATTTTGGTACGAAAGGTTTTCATGGCCTCAGCAGATGTTTGCGCCTGTTCCCATTCCTGAGCGTAGTAGTCAGGCTGTACCGTTATGCCTAAATGCGGCTGCACCTTTGCCCAAGTCTTAGGATCACCATCCTCATCATCTGCATCAGGCTCAAAGATGGATGCAAAAACGCGGTCATTATCCACCTCACCGCTCAGGATGGATTTATAGCGTTTCAGCATATCCGTAAAAGGCGCGTCAGGCTTATCACTGGCCGTAGTGATCACTATGGTAAGCGGGTTTTCACGCACACCCATAGAGGTAGTAAGCACACCGTACAGATCGCTGCTGTCAGCCTGTGAGTATTCATCCATGATCACAAGAGAGGCGTTAAGGCCATCCAGCTTGTCAGCTGCACTACTCAGGCAGCGGATAAATGAGGTACGATCAGGATTATTTAGCCACATCAGCTTTTCACGGTTTAGCTTAAACCGCTTAAGCGTTGGATCCAAGCCCTTAAGTATCTCTTTTATTTCCTTGAAACAGATCTGAGCCTGCTCATAGCTGTTTGCAGCCGTATAAGCCTCAGCGTTACTGTCACCAAAGAGAAAGTCATAGATAGCCAGTGAGGCCACTGATGTAGTCTTAGAGAATTTACGCGGCACAAACAGCAGCGCGTTACGGATCAGCCGCCTACCCTCAGGCGTATAAAAGCCGAGAATATTGGCAAACTGAAATACCTGTACAGGTGTCATTTTGTACCGCTGTCGGCCTTTTGTGCCAGCAAACTTAAGGCTCTCATAAAAGGCTATGAATTTCTGCACCTCATTGATCCTAAACTCATACTTGTCAAGCAGGTACAGGAAACGTTTTAAAGCCAGCAGTTCATAAAGGTTATGCGCCTCAGGATCAGATACGACTTTATCGGTATAGACTAACAAGCGCGGGTCTATCTCCCATAGTCTATACCCAGCAATATCAGCCGCCTGTAGATATTCTACCGTATCGGCCTTTAATTGCCTTGCCTGTACCTTTTCCTGTTCTGTCATTAAGCCTCAGGCTTTCTGTTATGCTGATGTATGACAGGTATATCATATTTCTGCATAGCTCTTTGCAGTTCCAGTATAGGATCCTTGCTGTCGCTGTCATTTTCAGTGTCAGGCAGCGCACTGAGTGGCAATCCCTTTGAGTTAATGGCTGGCACTAATCCGAGCTTGTTAAGGTACTTTTCTATGGCGTTCAGGTTGGCCAAGCGTACTTGCTCAGCGGGATTAACCTTGATCTTAGCAGTGTCTTTGGTAATATCCTCTACCGTCACACCGTCACGCATCACATCTAAGTAGGCTTTCTGATATACCGCCAGTGAGGTAGCCAGCAGCCTCACAGTAACCATGTAGCCCGCATCCCACACCCCTAAGGCTTGCATGGCGTTTACTACCATCTTAGCCCACCTATCCACATCATACGTCTTGAAAGTTGTCTCACGCACGATCTTGACGTTTTTATATCTTTTGTTTTCTGCCATATCGTTTACTCAAATAATGATAGTATATTAGCGGCCTGAGCCTCGTTTCTCGCCTCAGCAGCAGCCTTGCTGTGCTGATGAGAGTGTGATCCCATCCTGTTATGGATCTCGTCATGGTGCTTGCGGCAAAGCGGCTGCAAGTTCTCAGGATCGTAGGCCAGCGCGATCATTTCAGCCTCATCACGGCCATCCTCTACAGGTTTCTTATGGTGTACGCACTCAGCCAGCGTGTACACGCCCATTTTCTCACATTCCTCACAAAAAGGCGTGAGGCCAGCGCGTTAGCCCTCAGGATCTTCCACCGCTGGCTGTTGATGATCTTGATATATCGCGGATCCTTAGCCATTACTTAGATGTTCTTTTGTTGATATTTGGTTTCCACTCCAAGCGTACACCGTCAGCCTCAGCCTCAGCAAACATTTCCCTGATCTCGTCACCTATTGCCTCATCATCTTTTTTTTTCTGAGCCTTAGCCTCAGCCCTTACGCGCTTTTTGTACTTGTTCTGCCTGTCACGCGCCCTGATGTTGGCTATAGCCTTATGGATGAGGGCTGCATCCTCCTTTACGTCAAACATTTCAATCACCTCCACAGGCAGCGCGGTATCTACACAGTCATTTTCAGGATCAGCAGTCCTGAGAAATGCAAACAGGATCCAGCGGAAAAGGCTGTACCTTTTCTTAAAGCCGTACTTTTTGGCGATCTCATCAAGCCTCACAGCGTCATACTCTGTCACGCGGGTTTCTACCTTGACAAACTTTACTTCTTTTTTCATCTTAATATAGGTTTTCCGCAAAATTACACCTATTTATTTGGAAAATTTACAAATAACTCAAAATAATTTTTAGTCCACGCTTGCAAAATCAAAATACAAGCGTTTTCTACTTTATACAAAGGCATAATGACAGCGTACACACTGACAATATAGATAAACTCATTTGAGTTAAACAGTAAAATGTTAAACTTTGCTTTCAGGGTACATTTTCAAAATATCAATTTATCCCAAATAATAATTATTTGCTACCTTTGCAGCAGTTTAACATCTAAAATAATAAAGTTATGAGCACAAAGGTTATACACGTTCACATGATCGCCACAAAGAAAAATTATTATTTTGGCTCTATCTCTGCCATCTTTAGCGTACTGACAGAGGATGATTTGGGCTGTAGTGAAAGCTATCTGCACCGCTTAGGGCTAAAGGATGGTAACAAACACCTTACAGGCCGCGCTTTGATCGTCTGTAGCCACCTTATACGCGGTGGCTCAGGAAACAAATGAGGCTAACCATCACGGCCAGCCTCATCAAAGAAAATTTGTTTAACTAAAAATCCCATCGGTAAGTATTACCGCTACAAAGTTACAGGTTTTTGTCTTAAATACTCACTTTTGCTGTGATATTTTTGCCTAAATTCTTTATCAAACATCACGCTCCATGTTAGGCCATTATACAGCAGCCAGTCTCCTGCATACACATAGCCCCCATGAGTGAGTATATACCTAAATTCCGTGTAGTCGCGGTTTTTGCCAGTCTTAAACCATTCCTCATGCCTTACACGCTCAGCGTGATCTATACAGTCAAGCTGTAGCATATCACTCACCACCTCAGTAACCTGTACGGCCTTGATCTCAGGCTCACGTACCACGTAATCCTCTATCATAGTGCCTCTATTTGCTTTTGGTAGTAGTTATCATCCATTTGCTCAGCAGCAGCGTGTATAGCTATGATCCGCTTAATATCGGCCTCTGTCAGCGGCTTACCATCAGGCTTGCGCGATTCGTCACTATAGATGTCATGTTTCTGTATGTAGGCACTGAGTGCTATTTCCTGAGCCTTTGCCAGCTCTGTATCAAAGTTGGCCAAATGCCAGTAGAAATATGCTGAGAGATCGGCAAACTGTAGATCAGTCAGCTCCACGTCTATAATATCTCTCTTTGGCCTCCAGTATGACACAGGGCTGTTATCGTTCAGGATATAGCTGTAGCACTGCCAAAAGAGCCGTTTGTACAGTTTGCTCTTACCGATAACAAACCGCCTCCGCTTTTTCTTGTCACTGGCCAAATCCTCAAACTTGATACCGTACTGGCTACAGATACGGTCTATAGCAGCCTTAGCGTTTCGCGCCTCACCAGCCTCACCGCGTTCAGCCAAAACCCTCAGCTTACGCAGCTTATCCATTATACTCTCATAATTTGTCTGATCCATAGTTTACTTTTCTTGTTTTTAGTTTCTTTCGTTTTACATATACAGCCATACGCCTACTGTCAGCCCTGAGCTTGCTGAGCCAGTCAGGATCCTTACTCAGCCCAAGAGCCTTAGCCTTACGGCTCAGAGAGGCTGTAGATACGCCTAAGATGTCTGCCAGTTCGTTATTAATGGTGGTAGCAAACCATTTCCTGAGGCAAACGATCTTATCACCATCCCACACGCTAACGCGCCTGTGAGGTGGCCGCTGGCCGTTCTTCTTGCACTCACGATACACGCGCGATCTTTCACGCTCACACTCCTTGCAGCGCGGTAGTATGTAGCCGCTGGCCGTTACGTAAAACTCCCTAAGCCATAGTTTGCGGCCACATACTAAACAGGTCTTTTTTCGTATCATATCAGATAGTAGCTCCTAAGATCTCTCGCCCCCCCCCGAAGATGTCGGGCTGATACAGTCCAGTATAGATCTCTATGCGCGGCCTGAGATACGATCTCTGAGAGCTGGCTGTTTTTTTCAGTCTGTCACACATCTTGTTAGCAGCCTCCTTAGTGGTTGGGTTTGATATTCTCTCGCGTTCACCTGACAGGGTATTAACGGCTGTAACAATATACCGCACTCCAGCTGGCAGCGGCTTAAGCCTTTTCTTTTTCTTCATACGCCTTGATGTAGTTGATGATCTGATCTCTTACGTTTTTATCGGGCACTTTGTCAGTGTCGATCTCCCAAAGTCCTAACTGGCCTTTGCAGCCAGTGATAGGGTTATCAAACCACTCAGGGTTTTCCATTACAAGCTGATAGCATTGTGGATCCGCCCAAATGGATTTCTCAAACATTGTACAGTCTTTCAGTGTACAGATACCGATTATAGCCCCACTCTGCCACATCTGACCAAAGTAGTAGTTACTCAGGCCACTGTTTATTATGGCCTCTATCTGATCAGGTGTCAGCAGATCAGCGGTCTTACACTGCCTTTTCTCTGTCATAGATAACTTAGAGGCATGGATCAGGATAACGCCCCTGTAGTTGGTTTGCCGTGTGCGGTTTTCCACATCTTTAATGCCATCCACTATAAGAGAGGCAAACGGCTCTTTGATAGATAATACTTTTACTTTCATAGGATCTATTTTACTAAATCGTTTATTACAAGCCCTGACAGCAGCAGGGTAATGATCAGGCAGTACACTAACCTCAGCTTATCCTCACCGCTCAGGCGGTGGTGTTTCCAAAGGCTGATAACTGCATCTATCAGCGTAGCGGCCAGCACAAAAGCCCATACCACAATAACAGCGGATTTTATTATTATACCCATAGCCTACTCTTTGATATGTCTTTCTATGCTTTCTATCAAACACCAGCCTGAGCCGTAGTAACCACCGTTTTCAAGTCCTACCAGTGAGGCCGTTTCTTTTATCAGGATCCTCTTAGCCACCTTGCGCCAGTGATAGCTACTACCTCCAAACTGCCTTATCAGATCCTTAGTCTGTAGGCCGCAGTCCATACTATGCTTACGGTAGAGCATGATGAGAAACTTATCCTCATCACTCAGATCTTTTACTGATGGATCCAGTAGGCTGAGATTGCTCAGGGTTATATATCTCTTATACTGTTCTACTGCCTCAGCCGTTGGCTTGAAAAAGCACTGATAGAAAGTACAGCCGCTTGATCGTTGGCAGATCTCACATTTCTTTGTCCGCTTTATCATACCTGTTAGATTATGCAGATTATACACTTAGCGTAGATGGTGGCAAAGCAAACCATTTCAGCCCAAAACACAGAGATCTTAAACACCCTGAAATAACACAGCACCCAAAAGGCCGCAATCATTACAGCTGTGATCAGGCTGCTGTTAAGCATAAGCCAAACCTGAGAGGCCACGCCACACACCACAGCAGCCACGCTGTGTACCTTAAAGGAAAGATCCTCTTTATCTCTTACCAGCGGTGTAGCACCGACAAACAGCAGCGCGCCTACAGCGAAAAAGGCCACAAAGCGCGTGTGATCACTACTAACCTCCATAATAGCGGGTGCTATCATAAAGCCGCTGAGCCAAATAACCACACACCACAGCCACCGCCAGCCAGTAGGCAGATAGAAAACACTCTGAGAGAGCGTTTGAGGGATCTTACAGCACCGTTTACAAAGTGCCACAGTATAAGCGGCCAGTACCGCCATTGATAGTATTGTCAAATAAATCATGTTATCTTAATTTTGGGTTTGATCTTATACGTTTCCAGTGGTTAGCCTGAGGGTAGCGTTTCCGCTTGCTGTACCCATATAGCTTACTGATGTGCCACTGGCAAAATTTCTCTATTTTCCTGTAGATTTTCATGCTTACACCTCATGCTATGAGTTATACACTCCCCTGCATAATACTCACAGGCTTTACACTCAGGGCTGAGAATAATAACACCAGCTTTGTAAGGGCATGGCGTTATACTCTCACGCCTCTTTGTGTACTCGCTAAACTGTGTAAAGTATTTCAGGATCCTCACACCAGCCATACCACCATCCATATTATCAGGTGTTCTACAAAAACACCCAAAGCCATAAAACTAAGCGCGGCCAGCCATGAGGCCAGTTTCATGTGATCTTTCGCGCTTGCTACCATAGCCGCAAAAAAGAGGATAACAGCGGCCACCAAAATAATACCTGTTTTCATAATTCTTTTGTTTTTAGATAATTGTTTATTTCGTTCATAAATTCGTCAAGAGATCTGCACACCACGTACTTAGATCCAGCCAGCTCTACTATCTGCTGCCAGTCCTTTTGTACCTGTTGCTGAGTACCTGTAGGCGTTTTCATTTCTATGCAGAGCGCGTTATACTGGCCTCTGCCTACCAAGAGGATCAGATCTGACACGCCAGCAGTCACACCCTGAGCTTTCATCTTTGTAGCCTCAGCCCTGTTACGTGAGCCACCGTTAGGCACTGCAAAAAGCAGAGAGGCGTAGTCCCTATACTGCATCCTAAACCATAGGACACACGCGGCCTGTAGTTGTGCCTCAGCGTCACCGTGTTTCTTAGGTTGGTGCTTAGCGCGTTCACGCTCTAACATTTCATCCAGTTTCATTTTATTACGTTTTAGCCTTTGTAGGCGTGTACATTATTATTTTTCTTTTTCACTTAGGTACGCCCGCGCGGTTTGCTGTTAATAAGTGTTTCAAGTGTTAAAAACCGCCTTTTTGCCACATCAGGAAACTACTCGCGTGTGGAGAGACTGATGAGGAGAGGGTTTTGGCCACCTCTGCTACTCCAAGTAATGATAGCCCCACTTTTAACATTTTGAAACAATTTCCACTACCCATCACAGCGATCCCTCAAAAGCCTTAGTAAAGTTATCTACTTTGATCAGCCAGTCATAATCTACAGGCTTTTTTCTTTCGCGCGTTTGACCGTTACAAAACTTGCTCTGTACAGCGTTGCAGATGGCGGTCTGATAGTTTCCTGTATTGTACAGCCTAAACAGCTCAGCCAGCCGCTCACGCCTTAGATCGGTCAGTGCCTTTACTTTCTTCATAGAGCTGCCATAATAGGCGATCATGTTATTATAATACTCTAAGCACTTGATATAAATTTTTTCTCTTTGATCATTGACACTCCCTTTTTTTTCTTTTTCTCTTTCAGGTAATAAAGCGTTAGGTTTATTACCATTAACATCACAGCTTTCAGCTGTATTGTTATCAGTATCATTATCAGTATCAGTTACAGTATCATTATCAGTATCAGGGTTTGTTTGCTTTCCGTTGCTTTCCTTAAAAGCATTTGCTTTTTTTGTTTCCACTTGCTTTTTCGGTCTGCCTCCACGCCTACCAGCCTCAGCACGTTTCTTAGAGATCTCAGCGTATTTCTCACTGTCTCTGTCTATCTGCTGGCTGATAAAGTTAAAGGCTATTTTCACCTCAGGCGCGGTAAAGCTAAGTATCTCTTTGCTGTCTGCATAGGTATAGAGTGCATCAAGCAGCTCACCCTTTTGCTGTTGAGAGAGATCCGCTATAGCGTTACGCTGATCTGTGTATAGTACAAAACTTTTCTTCATATAGCCCCCCCCCATTTCACAGAATGGTTACAGCCGTAGATAAATACCTGATCACCTGATTAAATGGGTAGCGATAGTTACCACCTACTTTCAGGCGCGGGTACTGACTGGCATGATGTCTAACGTAGCTCTCTGAGAGCCTGAGTCTGTTGGCCAGCTCCCTGATCGTCAGCAGCTCATCACCTGAGTAGGGATTTTGCGCTAACTGTAGCTTATGTAGTTCCTCTGCTATCATTTGAGCGTCACGCCTTGTCATACTCTCTACAGGTTTATCTTTTTGGCACTGTCATAAATGCCGTGTTTAACTAATACTTTCTTAACTCCCTCAGCGGTCATATCCACGCCAGCCTCAGCACCTATAGTAGCCATAACGCGCCACGCTTTCAGTCCGTCAGCCTGAGCCTGAGGCCACAGCTCCGTAAACCGCTGGCAGATCTTTTTGTCTCGTTTCTGTCTCTTTTCCTGACAGTGTGTTAATTTGATCGTCATATCATTTACAGTTTAAGTTAATAAATTCATCCTCAGTCAGCCTGATAAGGCTTGTTATTATCGTACCGCCTGAGACGGTAAGCCCATTGCTCTGTATGGTTTCTACAGCCTGATTTCTGATCTCCCTAAACTTAGGGCAGTGATCCGTTAAGTGCTGTACATTTACAGAGGATCCTCCAGCGATAACAGTGTTAGTAACTATCAGATAATACTCACTCATAGCGTCTAAGTTCTTCAAGTCCTCTGTTTAGGTAAAACGCATCTGCCTGAGCTTCATGCAGGCTCTTATAAAAGTTACCTTTTACAAACCTGAATTTGTCGCTCATACCACCATACCACTTTGTTTCAGTTGCAATAAACTCGCCTCTCTGCATACAGGCACGTATGTAGTAATACGTGCTGCCTTTTGCTGGCAGAGGGCTGTTAGATTTTGCTACCTTTTTTGTCATACTCTTTTTATTGTTAATTTTCTGTTAAATATCCTCTCTGAGCCGTTTTCTCTGAGCGGCTGGCCAGTTATACCTTAACGCTGATAGAAAACCACCTGAAAGCCTCCTGAGCGGTAGTTAAAGCATTTCTTAGGAGCGTAAGCCTTAAGAGCTTTTACACAGTAGTGGATGGCGTGTAGCTCACCGATCATCATACAGAGGCGGGTAAAACCTACTAATTTGGTAGATCCATCTTTCTGTAGTATCTGTATCAGGTACTCACGGTTTAACTCAGCTCTCAGCTCAGTTATATCTATATCAGCGTTATACTTTGCCATAGTCTTAAGCGTTATTAAGTTTGCATACATCTGTCAGCATTTCGCCTAACATGGTGTTAGGGTTGGTGTAGGTCTTAATGGCCTTGATCATGCTGCCAGTAGTTGAAACGTGCTTTGTGTTCAGTAGCTCTATAGCCTTACGGTTGTCTGCTGTGTTTTCGCCTGTGGCCGTAAGCACACAGTGAAAGCGGTATTTGTTTGATGATACTTTGAGATCTACCATAGCTTACTTTGTTTTGATGATACGTACTGTGATCTTCCTTGTTACACCCTGAAACGGTATCTGAGTGTAGGTAAGGGTGTTTTTTGTTTTCTTGCCGATAGTAAAGAGATCGGGATGAGCGGTAGCCAGCTTTACCTTATCGCTGTAGATCTGATTAAGGCAGTGCTGAGCGTTCTTTTCCTCCTTAAAGGAATTGATCAGCACGTTATTTGATCCGCTGGCTGTCTTGATGGTTGCCTGTACCTTAAACATAACGCATTTGAGTTAAGTGGAGAGGTGGTTAGCCTCTCCGTTACCTTTAGTCAAAATTACACTCTACTGATCGGGCTGTTTTGTTTACGCCTCCGCATTTCGGGCACTCTGTTTCACAGATAAAGCACCCAGCCATAACAGGCTTTTTAGCGTTCACAAATCCCCACTCTGATTTGCTGTGATCAAAGCCGTAGCCATGAGGGCATGGCGTTATGATCTTCGTACCATTTACCTTGTAATGTATAGTAGCCATATTACTGTCTTTTAGCGTAAAACCTCAAAATAAGATGATCCACCAGCCAGCTTTACATAGAATTTTCCGACCGTATTAGTATTGATAATACTTTCTATGTTTTCTACATAAAACTCCAAATCCCCACTCTTTGAAAGCAGAGTAACACCGCTACAGGATGTGAAAGCCCAGCGTATGCCGTTAAACTTAAAAGCATTGAATTTGTTAGCAGTGAGAGCCTGTAGGATCTCAGCCATTTCCTTTACTTGTTCTACCGTCATTTTCATAATTTTTAATTTTTAGTCGTTTATTTCAAATTTTCTTTGTAATTTTACACCGAGTTTTAAAACTCCGTTGATTTCGGGTGCAAAATTAACGCATTTGAGTTAAACTACAAAATATTTTGCGGTAAAAATTAACTTGTTTGCGTTATTTATACTAATTCTAAATAATAAAAAGTTATGGAATATTCTGTAATACAGCGAATTAACGAGCTTATAGAGCAAAGAAAAGAAAACGTTTCTAAATTTGCGGCCACCTTAGAGATACCGCAAACCACGCTTAATAATTATATGTTAGGCCAGCGTAAACCCACGTTTGGCCTGATAGATTCTATACTAACGCATCTGCCTGAGGTGTCGGCTGAGTGGCTGTTACGCGGTGTTGGCCGTATGTATAATGACAGTGTAGCGGCCTCCAAAGATGTAGAGATAGCAAAGTTAGAGGCTCAGGTAGAGGCTCTGAAAGATGTAATAGTACGTATGTCTGAGCCTCAGCCTCAGCAAAGGAAAAGTGTAGGATAGTAAAATTAAACAGTATCAGATATGACAAATAGCGGGATCTATGTCTTAGCGGCCTTTGTTGGCCTCATAGTATTAGTATGGTATCTGCTTAAGTTCAGTAACCTGTGTAATGATATTGCAGCCATCAGGAAACTGTTAGAGGCTCAAAACAAAGCCAGTAACATCACTACTGATGATCTGCCTACTGGAAACTAAACCGCAAAAGCCTGAGGCCATCTAAGGCCGCTCACGGCCTTTTTAGAGCCTCAGCGGTATAAGTACCCACAAAGCAAAAACAAACGCCTCAGGCGCGGTTTTTCGTCAAAAATTAACAGATTTTCAGAAACAAAGAAAACAGCAAATGGTATTACCTCCTTAAAAAGCGCATTTATAACCGCCTGAGGTTTAATAAGATAGACCGTTTTACCTCAATCCCAAGCGGATCACTAAGAGGATCGGTCAGAAATGGCCGATTTTCCTTTTATTTAGGCAATAATCAGGGATCTCAGGCGTTTTTAGACTAAATCAAGGTATGTGCTGAAATGTGCTGTAATATGCACCTGTAGGCTTAAAATTATTACCTCTGTATTACCAATTTCCCAAAGTATTACCAATAGTATTACCAATATGAGTATAAATGTAGTTTTCATATACGATAGAAAGAAAAAGGCTGATGATCGCACGGCTGGCATGATAGAGATACGTGTAACGGCTGGCAAAGTACAGCGGTACGTCAGCACAGGTGTCAAGGTGCTGCCCTCCCAGTGGCATAAAAACCGCGTCATAGATCGCCCTGACAGCGGTACGCTTAATGATCGGCTGTCTATTATGAGCCGTAAGATAAACAAGTACATTAACGCCTGTATAGAGGCTGATACGGCCATAGATCTCACCCAGCTTAAGGAGATAGCAAAGATAGACGATACTGAGGCCACGTTTATAGACTTTATCTGTGAGAGGGCTGATCTGAGGCCAGTAAAGGAAAGCACGCGCCAGCGGTATGAGGTGTTTATCAATAACTTTACCCTGTATGGCAGGATCCGTAAGTTTTCCGATATTACCGTTAAGGCCATCAAGGATTATAATGAGTGGCTGCATCAGATCAGGATAGACAAAGATCCTGAGGATCCTGACAGCGTAGGCCGCCCCCTGTCGGATGCAACCATCTATAACTATCACAAGAGCCTTAAGCTGTTCATAAATGATGCCTACACCGCTGGCAAAGTGCCTGAAAATCCGTATAACAGGCTCAGAGGCTTTATCAGCAGAGGTGAGAAACAGGTGATAGACTACCTGACAGCTGAGGAAATGCAGCGTATAGAGAATAGTAAATTAAGTACGCGCACACTCAGGCGCGCGCGGGATCTCTTTGTCTTTCAGATGTACACTGGCCTCAGCTACTCAGATCTTTTGGATTTCGACTTTTCGGACTATCAGCAGATAGATGGTAAGTGGGTAAACACTGGCACACGCCATAAGACAGGCGTAAGGTTTGTAAACCAGCTGCTCAGCCCTGCACTCAGGATCTTAGAGCGGTACAGCTTTAAGCTTCCTGTAATGGATAACGCAAACTATAACAAGTTTCTTAAGACGGTGGCCGCTGAGTGTGGCATACAAAAGAGGCTGCACAGCCATTTGGCGCGCTCCACGTTTGCCACCTATATGCTGTCTCAGGGATGCAGTGTGCCAAACGTCAGCCGTATGTTAGGCCACACTAACCTCAGGCAAACCATGAAATACGCTGAGATCCTTGAAAATGATGTGAGATCCGATTTTGATATGATAGAGGAAAAGATACAAAGCAGGGATGAGCGTTAGCCCATCCCTTGCAGTTCGTTGTTTAATTGTTTAATCGTATGAGCTACCGCCTACATTTTGAGTATAGCCAGCAGCCGCCAGCCAGCGCGCCCAGCACCATCACTATATACCCTATCAGCTGAGCCGTACCCTTAACGGTGGCCTTTGTTTCCCTGATATTGTCGGCTATGTCTGTTGCCTGAGCTGACTGGCTGGCTATGGTGTCCGATCTGTTGTGTATCTCAGAGGTTTCAAGTTTTGCCGATTTTGCGGCCTCCTTTTTCCTCTGAGCGGTTTTCTTTACTTTGGTGATAGACTTTACACCCTTGACAGAGATAGAGCCGTCAGCGGCCACTTTTGCGGCTGATCCGCTGTCTGTCATGGCAAATATCAGGATCTCTGTAGTGCTGTCAGCCTGAAACGCTACCCTCAGGGTGTCGGCCTGAGAGGTAGCTATCTGATCAGACTGATTAGACACGGCTACTTTGTGAGATCTACAGCCTAAAAAGGCCAGTGTGGCCACTCCGCACACCATCATTAACTTTCTCATAGCCTACCGTCTATTATCTTATTACAGAGATCTATCATTTTACACATGGTGCTGTAGTAGGACGGATCCGTAGCGTACTTAGCACCTGTAGCGTCCACGATCCGCTTAGCAAACTCCTTAGCATAGAGCCTGTACGGCCACGCATCCGCATACATCTTTTTACGAAAGAGCGCGTTATGATCCCTCAGGCACTCAGCCAGCGTGTCATAGTCGCGGAAATAGCGGTAACAGCGGTAAACGTAACCGCTGGCAGTCTTAGTGACTGACACCACCCTCTCAGGGTATGTAAACTTTTTATTTGGCGTGCTGAAAACCTCGCGTGTCAGTACCAGCTTTTTCCTGCCAGTCCATGAGCTACCTACAGTCATGCCAAAGATATTGTTACCTATCTTGCTCTTACCCCATCCTGTTTCAAGCATAGCCTGAGCCGTAGTAAAGCGCGGTGATACCGCCTCAGCCTTGTTTTCCTCATAGAGAGAGTAGGCAGCGCGGTAAACCTCCATACAAAAATCTTTCTGCTGTTGTGTCATACTTTCTTTGTCTTTGATTTCTTCTGTCTCTCAGTATGCTTTTCGTACTCATCCATCACCTCGTTTATATGTGAGGGCAAAAGCCGCCTAAACTCCAAGCGGATCACTAAGTAGATGTACCATAGTGCTTTGTTCTTAGGATATGCTATAATGAGGTTTTTGAAAGAGTTTTGTAGATACACATACATAAACACATAGCTTAGCGTCTTGATGGTGACTATAGCGGCCTGAGCGTCACCACACAGCACCATAACGCTATGGATGAGCCAGATGATAGCCACGTACAGAGCCAGCTCCCTGAGCGCGCCCCAAAACTTGCGCTTATTAAAGTTCTTGCAGGAATGGATCACCACGCCATCAGCGCGCATCCCTGCCCAAATGTTCCACGCGGCCATGATCACCAGTGCCAGCGTAAACTTATTGGTAGGCGTTATCACTGCCAGTACAGGGCTGAGCACCGATACTGCCAGCAGCCTCACTTGTTCCATCGTAAAGAGCCTGTCAAGCATAAGCCTAAGCCTCAAAGGTTAGCATATCGGGATAGCCCTCTGTGTAGTCATAGCCCAAAACAGCCTCCACGCTGTCGAGAGCGGCCACAGCAAACAGGTGATCACTTGTCTTGTTGAAACAGGCCACAGCGTACACCTCCAGCTCCTTAAGCCACTCCAGCAGGGTATCGCACAGCACCTCTATATAGGAGTTTTGCTCCCTGATGTCAAGCCTGTAGGTGTCGTGTCCTTTGTCGCGCCAGTCCGTCACCGATCTTACCAGCTGTGATCTCTGAGCCACGCTAAGCCAGTGAGGTATCTCTATGGCTGGCTTTTTGCCGTTCTTGATCCTGATCACAAAGCGGTTTACAAGCCAGCTGTTATCATAGTCATTGATAGCGGCAGTGGCAAACTCCTTAGCCAGCTCCACAGGATCTGTCTTGTCAGATACCAGCTCTATGTAGTTAGACACATAGACTACAGAGGGATCACCGCCAGCCTCAGCGGCCTCACGTTCCTCTGTACCCTGATTGAAATACACGCGCATCAGGTTTCCGTTATCGCGGTGGCCTACCACTTGTACCTGTTGCTGTAAGTTTGCGGCCTCATCTTTTGGATAGTTCATTATATAATGCTATTAAAGGTTCTTTTTCTTTGGCGTTCAGCGGTGTAAAGTAGTCGTAACCGTCACGCTTTCTTACGATCTTCGTAAAGTGCGGCAGACTTTCTTCTGTGCCCTGTACAGTCTCTATCAGCTTGTAGCCCTCAGCAAACAGCGGGTGTGTCTCTATTGCACCATCTTCAAGCCAGTGGATCTGTGCTACCAGCATATCCTTACCAGCGTGTAGCGTGCTGTTGGCTATCTCAAACTGAGTTATCAGGATCGGCTTGTACCGTACCGCGCCAGTCTGTACGCCCTTTCCTAAATACTGATGTTTAAGCCGTTTCTGTCGGCGCGGTGTTGATAAGTCCATAGGGATATAGTGTTTTGTTATGATCACTCCTTAGATCCTTTGCTATGGTTAGGATCCTTTCAAGTTTCCTGTGCCATTTCTTACGGTGTCGCGCCTCCGAGAGCATTTCACGCGCCCACCTGAGCAAATGGAAAAACTCAGGATAGTTTCTTTTCCAGTAGTCTATGAGGTTGGAAACGCTCAGATCCCTCAGCGATCCCTTAACACCGCTCCAGCTGGCCAGTGCTTTCATCGGATCGCCCTCTTTGATCCTGAGCCTCATCATCCGCTCTATGCGCCTCCTTGACTTAGTGCGCAGTTTGGCTGAGTGGCTGTTTATCATAGCTCCCAAACACTCAAACCTTTCCTCTTTGCACCAAACCACGCGCCAGTCAGCCTTAATCCGCTGGCCTATGGCCTCAGTCTGATCACGCAGCACTCTCATTACGGTGTGGGTGTAGTTTACATCTTTATGGATCACAAACTTATTATCACAGAAACGGTAATAGCGTCTCACCTTATAGGCCAGCAGGATCATCCAGTCTAAGGCTGCATGATAGATGTGTCCTATAGGGTTTGAGGATGGTAAGCCCAAGGCTATACCGAGATCACCCATCCTTTTGAGGTTTACGCGGCTGAGCCACAGCAGCCAGCGGTCTTTTATGTGCTGGCAAAGCGTCTGCATAAGTACGCGGTGGTTCATGGTAGGATAGTATTTCTGTGTGTCGGAAATGCCTACATACAGATCTGTACGGTGTCTTACTTTCCTGATGATCGCGCGCCTCATCTCATGCTGGCCTTTGCCCTTGATGGATCCGTAGCAGTTGGCGGGTACTATCTTCTTCTGATCAAAGAAAACATAGTTAAGGCAGTCGGTGTAGAGGTTATCTACTATCTGCTCCTCAGGGTATGAGGCGTAGATGATCCTGAGCTTACCCATTTCCATCTTTTCAAAGATGATAAAAGGCTTAGGATCCCATACCTGATACCTGAGCTTGTAATAGAGGATCGTGATATTATCCTCCAAGTTCCTGAGGTAGTCAGCCCAAGCCTCAGCCGTTGCCTCAGTCCAATTCCTTTGCTTTTCAGGTCGGCAAAGGTACTCAACGATCAGCAGCAGCCTCTCCCTTGATAAAAATTGTTTTCGGATCTTCCCTACTCTCTTTGTCATTTTGCTAAAGTTGGCGGTGCTATTTTCTTCTTTCGGATCTTATTCCCTGTACGATCACTACAGTTTGCCTACTTGCTGTCTTAAAGCACCTGATTTGATTGTGTAACCTTTGACACAGGATATACCCTCATACTTTGATACTGATTAACGCGGCATGACAGATCCGCGCTCTTTAGTTCACCGCCCACGTTGATTCCAGTTCGCGTTGGACGCAGAATTGTTCGCATTACGAGCCAGCACCCCATCATTGAGGCCATTGTTCGAGTTGCCACCAGCGGGCTGAGGATCTACCCTTTTGCCTGATCAAGCTCAGGCGGGCTAAATTGAGTGGCCAGCAGCCCCATTTCTGAAACGCTGGCCACCTGTTCATCTTGCGCTTTGCGCTCACGGCCTACAGCCGTGTTTCAGCTGTCTCACCTGTTCACAGCACACCGCCCACGCCGACCCCAGTCCGCGTGGGACGCAGAACCGCCCGCATCACGAGCCAGCACCCCAACATAGAGGCCATCGTGCGAGGTGCCACCAGCGTAAAATACGTTATTGGCACAGGATGGTGTAAGGTACTGGCCATCATATACGCCTGATGATGTAGAGCCGCCCAGCTCAGTAGCCATGCTAAAGAGGCTTACGTTTTTGGGATATTCCCATCCAGCCGCATCTACCTTTACAAACTCTACTGTGATCTCAGCGTCATCATCAGCGATCAGCACAGCAGCGTTGGCCTTTGCATCATCCATAGTCATAACGGCCTTACCGTTGGCCTTGAATTTCCAGCCAGCACCCCAAAGCCACTGCTTACCGTCTGTACAGTTCTCCATGTACATAAAGCGGTAGCCCTTGTTTGACACACCGCCATGAGGCGTAGTAAGGGTGTCAGTGGATCCATTTACGTAGTTACGCGCTGCACTCTCCGAGCCGCTTTCAATACCGCGCCCACGCTCTGATGATGGTACATCAAAGGTCTGATAGTAGGCAATCTGTAGCCATCCTAACACAATAATCTCCCATGCAGTCCAGTTTAACAGGTTGGCGTTTGTGGCCACTGTCATAGAGTGTATAATATTTGCAGAGAAATTGCCTGAGGGCTGAGTAGTGCCAGCTGCACAGTCGAGCGTAGATCTGTCAGCGTTGAAAGTCAGATCATAGCGGCTCATGCACTTTTTGGCGTTCTTAAACCAGCGGTAAAAGCCGTTAGGGCACTGATCATCCAAGTTAAAATAGACGGTCATAGTACGATCAAGCGCGTTTACAAAGCCGCTGATGTTGATGTTTTCCAGCTCTACCAGCTGCAAATAGTCGAGCTTATCAGCACTGGCATAGTGAGAGGCTGATCCGTCAGCGCGCTTAGTCCAGTTTTCGTTAGAGGCCACGCCAGCGGTGTTAAGCAGGTAGGCAAAATCCGTCATGTCCTTTTTGATCTCACAGGGTTTTGGCGAATTGTCACACCACTGCTTAAACTTGTTATAGAGTGTAGTGTTGCCCACTATCTCTATCTGCTTAACTGTATCATCCAAGCTCCACCTGATACCAAAGCTGGCCACCTGTAGCACTTGCATTTCAGCAGTTACCTTAGCGGCTATCTCGCCTATCTCGCCAGTGATCACGTCAGCCTGAGCCTCAGCGCGAGCAGCAGCAGCGTTGGCCGCGTCCTTTGCAGCGTTCACGCTCTGTAGATCCCACATGATTTCCCACCAGTCAGAGGCAGCGGGCACACCGTTTGTAATGACAGGCAGCGCGTGTCCTTTGTTGTTGTTCTTCTTGCTTACAAAGTAGTTTCCGTAAGCGTCCTTAGCGGCCTGATTGGCCTTATAGGTGGTGGCACTGTTATAAGCACCTGTCAGCTTAATGCCTACCACGCCCAAAGATTGTTTACCCATATTGCTTGCTTATTAAAATGTTACGTATAGCTCACCATCCTCACCAAGCTCATAGCGGCCAGCGTTCTCAGCGTCCACGCTAAGCTCCAGTGTCTCAGGATCCACAGAGAAAGCAGGGAAATCCACACCGCCCTGAGCGTACTTGTCGGATTTCTCATAAGCCTCCGTAGTGGCATTGTAGTAGTACCAGTAGCCATCATCGCCCACATAAGGCGGGTGTTTGGCTACCTTGTCGGCCAGCGCGGCCTTATTGTTGGCGTTGGTGGCAGCGGTATTGGCAGAGCTGGCCGCTGTGTTGGCAGATCCAGCAGCAGTAGTAGCGGCCTCCTTAGCCTCCTTTACGCTCTTAAGGTCAGTCCACAGCATCCAGTCAGCGTTAGTCTTACCGTCAGCTGGCAGATCAGCCATGTTAGGCGTGTCGGTGTCTGCTGTCTTTTGTCCGTGTCGGGAAACAAACCAGTTTTCTGATGTCGGATCCTGTACGGCCTGATTGATGTAGTAGCCTTTGCCCTTGACAAAAGTACCCATCATGCGTAAGCCAGCAAAGCCTATCAAAGATTTACCCATATTGAAAGTGTTTTAGAAATTGATATACAAAGCACCATCCTCAGCCATTTCAAAGCGGCTGTAATCCGTAGCGTTATCGCTCTCTACCTCCACTGCCATAGTCTCTAAGTTGATGGAGAAAACAGGATAGGACGCGCCACCAAGCGCGTAGTTATCCGTCTTATTGTACCTCTTAGCAGCCTCATCATACACATACCAAAAACCATCAGCACCTATATAGCTCTGATGATCACTAAGCTCATTGGCTCTGTTGGCAGCATTGGTAGCGTTAGTGGCAGCGGTGTTGGCCGCTGTAGTGGCCGCGTCAGCGTTTGTCTTAGCCGTGTTTGCAGCGGTAGCGGCCTTTGTGGCATTAGTGGCAGCGGTGTTGGCCGCTGTAGTGGCCGCGTCAGCGTTTGTCTTAGCCGTGTTTGCAGCAGAGGCAGCGGTGTTGGCGTTATGAGCGGCTGTAGTGGCAGAGGTGGCAGCGGTGTTGGCAGCATTGGTAGCGTTAGAGGCATTGGTAATAGCGGTATTCAACTTACCTGTAGCGGTGTTGGCCGCTGTAGTGGCAGCGTTGGCAGCAGCCGTAGCCTCCTGAGAGGCCGCGATCTCTGTACGCTGAGTAGCGATCAGGTTAGTGGCCGTAGTAGTGGCCTCCTGAGCCGTAGTAACCGCTATCTGTGCCTGTTCCACAGCAGCCGTAGCGTCCTGATACAGTATGTTGCTGGCCTCTACCACATCACGCGCCATCTTAGCAGCAGCGTAAGCCTCCTGTGCTGCATTGTCAGCCACAGAGGCCGCGTTTTCCAGTGTCGAGATCCGCGTATCTACCAGCGCGGCCTTATTGTTGGCCAGCTGAGCCGCTGTAGTGGCAGCAGAGGCAGCATCCGTAGCACTCTGAGCCGCTGTAGTGGCAGCA
>Ga0247609_10000928_pt1 | contig 37174 bp, 39 predicted proteins | sample 172DNAGHGlowgp2_FD_193487 | JGI IMG/M metagenome (GOLD analysis project Ga0247609, IMG submission 193487) | Sheep rumen microbial communities from Palmerston North, Manawatu-Wanganui, New Zealand - 1728 DNA GHGlow gp2 | ecosystem: Host-associated > Mammals > Digestive system > Stomach > Rumen ... | reverse complement strand
TCCCATAGCTCGGGCAGCTCATCCAGCTTGTAGTGGCGGAGCTCGGCACCCAAAGGGGTGATGCGGCTGTCGCCAGCCACTGATACCGAACTGCCGCTGTGTTTCATCGTCATCGTGCGAAACTTGTGGCAGTTGAACAACTTGCCATCTTTACCAACACGTTTTTGCACAAAGAATGCCGGTCCGCCCGGCATCTTGATTTTCACTAAAATGGCCACGATGATTAAGACGGGCCACAAGAAAAGTAGACCGAGGAAGGAGACGATGCGGTCAAAGAGCCATTTTAAAATCATAAATTCAAAATATCACATTGCTAAATGTATCCACAAATATTATACTTATTATATTATTCCGTTGAAAAAAAGCATAACTGCCATACGACCATAATGATTGATAACATCATCAATTCAATGTTTCTTCATATTTGATGGCATAATCCATCAAGTGCATTATTGTTTTCATCGGAACCACCACCACGGTATCATTGTTTTCATCAACCTCAATCAACATGCCAATTAAACGACCTACTTGGTTGAAAACAGGCGCACCACTGATTCCTTTCCAACGCTCAACTATTACTGGTTCATGATACTTTAAAACATAATAGCCTTCTGCATTTATTTCTTTCAATACCATACCATCATGAATAGCATTGCATCGATCTAACTTTACCCCGTTTGTATTCCACAAAACACAACCACCAACAATGCAACGGTCTGTTGATTCTATCTCAATAACACAGTCCTCCTTTATGATGATCTTTTCCTTACCAGCTGGAACAAGAATGGTATCATTGGTGTCTTTAAGTTCGCTAGTAAAAAAAGGTTCCTCTATTGGTTTAGTAATGATAGAAAAAGCTATATCTTTTAATTCAGGTATCTCAGGTAAGACCTCGTCAAGATTGAACAAATCAAACGAGTACAAACCATTTATTGGAGTTAGTATGGTGGCCAATACTCCTCGAGCGTTTTTATTATTGAATACCCAAATATAATCATCTTTACCTAAACGTTCTCCAGCCTCAAAATCATCAAAATGTGCCACATGGTCAGCTGTAACAAAAAATAATCTTTCTCTGTATTGGAACAAGAACCCACTACCCCAATTATTAATTCTTTGTGCCTCTTTATCTTTGGTCACAACAACTTGCAAGGTTGATAGCCAAACCACATCTATTAAGGAAATTGTATCCACTTGATGTCCTGCAAATATCATCTTATCTTCCGACAACTTTATTATTCTCTCCATCGATTGTCTAGCCTGTTCTTTATTTGCATACGGCACAAAATCCTTTACTCCAAGTCCAGGAATATAGGCGTCTCCAGTAAAGATATAGTCACCCACAATCATGGCCATACATCCTGGGTTGTGACCAGGAACCTCATAGATATGTATCGATGGTTCTCCTTCAAATAAGACAAATTCATCACCCTCTTGCACCACGAGAACATTATCACCTTCGTATCTTATCGGTTTTTCGCATTTGGTTGATAGATTTAATTCCACTGATGCAATAGCCTGCTTTGTGTATGCTGTGGTATATATCTTGCAATCAGGATGATGCTCCACCAAAGACTGAAGACCGTAAAAATGATCAAAGTGACCATGGGTCAAGAACACTCCTGCAACAGTCAAATTTCTCTCCCTAAGGAATAGAAGTACTGGCTCAAGGTCACCCATATCAATGAGCCAAGCCTTATCAAATCCCTTCGCATATAAAACATACGTCTTAGAATTCGAAACAGAATTTACTATTTCAAAAACTTCTAACATACTAATAATAAGATAATTGTTTGAAAGAGATATTATTATTTCCTCGCAAACTTTTGGAAGACCCACCCACGCACCTTATTAGGCATCATCACTTGCACCGCAAACCTCAATAATACATTATAGAGATATTTCGGTAGTGAAATCACACTATGTTTAAACATATATCTCTGCAACTTGGCTTCACTCTTGAAATATTTCCAACCGCCCCTACGCTGATACATTTCCTTGCCAACACGCACATTTACCAAATTATCCTGAATGTTGTAAAACTTGTATCCTTTCAAAGCCAAACGTATCCACAGATAATAATCTTCCTCACAATACCAATCTTGATAGCCTCCCACTTTCATAACATCGTCTTTCTTAAGCATCACTGTCACCAAATTCATAGGACAGCGTGATTTCAAATAATCCTTGATGTCGGCATCGTTTTCGGGAACTATCCTCGTTCCTACCACATTATCAGGTGTGCCAATAAACTCTTTAATAATACCTCCCACAACCGAAACATCGGGGTGTTGCTCAAAAGCCCCTAACTGTTTCTCAAATCGGTCAGGAACGGCAATGTCATCGCTATCCATCACTGCACAAAGGTTGTTTGTAGCAGCATCGAGTCCTGTTTGACGAGCCGTGGCATGGCCCATGTTCTTTTCAAGCCGAATCACTTTCAATACAGGAATCTCGTCTTGCAAAGTCAAAATAGCTTTGTCTACCGTCTCAGGAATTGGCCCATCGACCACCAACACAATCTCATCTGGTTGAACCGTTTGGTTATAGATGCTTCGTACAGCGGTAAGAAAATCGTCGGGCTTGTCGTTACGATAGACCGACATGCAGACACTAAATGGTTGTACCATTACTACTTGATATATTCTGAATAATCTTTCTCCGTATCGAAAATCATGGCATGAACGGCGGCTTTTTGAGCGGCCTCTGATGGTAATTTCATGTAATTGCCGTATCTAAATGCCAGATATTCTTTGATATGGCTTGAACCTAACAAGACCGTATCCTCAAAAGGAATATTTACTGGATTCTCAAAAAACGATCTGTTAAACAACCCTTGTTTGAATTTGGCTGGAGTTATCCAATAACAATACTTGAAATTATCTGACAGCGATTCGTATTTGTATATCCTTTTGAAACACCTTCTGGCTATCATCTGTCGAGGCAGCACCTTCATCATACCCCATATAATACGTTGACCTGTTGTTTTGGGTTTCCATTCTCTTTGTGACAGTCCATATAGCGTTACAAACTTGCAGTTGTAATAGACTAGTTTTTGAATGAAACTATTATCAGGAACTTTATGAAGCATCATAATGTCCACATAAATACCTTGATGCAAATCTCGACGGTCCTTGAAAGCCTCTTCAATGAAAGTGGTACCATTCATCCTAACCTTGGCATACTCTAGGTAATCAGGAACGGTTCGCCATTCTTGTAACACAAATTTGTCGTCTGCTTTCCGCTCCATTGCCGCTTTGAATTTGACATATTCAGCGGGTGTCATAAAGATATCCAAATCGTCGTCCCAAGGTATGAAACCGCCATGACGCACAGCTCCAAGGGCTGTTCCTCCCATGATATAATAAACAATACCATTTTCACGGCAAACCTTATCGATGAATTTCATCACTTCAAGGATTTTGCCTTGTACGTCTTTTACGGATTGACTGCTCATTGGTGTCAATTTTTGTTCTGATTCAGTTTTTCACGTAGTATAGTTGAAGAAATACCATCGGTATGATCCAGATAGACCACTGTACAACCCACTTCGGCAAATTCTTTTTCATATTTGTTCCAAGCCTCTGTGCCTTTCCAGTCGGAACCAACAAACACCACATCGGCACCAAGTTCTTTCACTGGCCGTATTTTATCCATATCTGTCTGAGGGACAACTTTGTCTACATATCGTATGGCCTCCACTATAGCCATTCTTTCTTTCTCGTTGATGATGGGATATTTGTTTTTCCGTTTATGGCACAACTCGTCTGTTGTTACACCAACAATTAAATAATCGCATTGTTCTTTAGCACGACGCAAAATATTCAAATGACCAATATGGAACATGTCGTAAACACCTGTCGTGTATCCGATTTTATACTTTTTATCCATTGTTATAGTTTTTTTGAAATGTAATTGAATCTGAATAATAGCTTCTTTAATCCTGGAATCTTAAACAATAAATTCGCTATGCCACGAACGATTGTAAATACGGTTTTTTTAGACCACGCTACTACAAATGACTTATAATAGCGGTGTGGATGTGAACTGATGATATAGTTTATGCCTTGGTGCTCATTTATTTCATCCATTACATTGTCCAAATCGCCAAGAACGGTATATGGGTCTTTGTTGAATCCACTATTATTATAAGGATTGTTTACTATTTTAAATGACATCCCGACATCAGAAATATACACGTAATCTTGCCTCAACAGCTCTTTGAAATTTACCATAATGTCTGCCATTTGAGGAAACTTTGCTTGAATATCCACATTTCTGAAAAAATCACGATTGTCAAAATCCGTCATAGGATTGCCATGTTGACAGACGGTTTGGACATTAAACCCAAAATGCTTGAATTTTTCAAGATTATCAACAAACAAATTGTAAGCAACATTCATGTCACCTTTTCCACCATCTATCACATCGTGGTGATAGGTGACTTCGTGTCCCAACTTTTGAATACTCAGAAACAGCGACCGGTTTTGTTCTGTCATCAAATAAGATTGTACATAGTAGGTGGCATGATGGCCATACGATGCTTCTATTTGCGCCAGTTTCAAAGCTTTCTCGGGATTCGACTCAACATCGTGTTTTAGATTTATCCAGCGGGTATTACCTGCATTTCCCAACAAAGCATTTGAGAGGAGTTCTTTTGCAGTAATACTCTGAATATTTTGTTTTGCTAGTGCTTCGCAAAACTTATCCCACTTAGAATAAGTGAATATCATAGAGTATTGTTTATGTTATTCTTCTTATGATTTCCAGACATCAAACAGCATTTTCCCCACCGTTGTTAAACTATATCTCTCTCGAACTCTATGATAAGCCAACGCTGTCATCGCCTTCTTTTGGGTATTATCATCAATAAGCTTTTGTATTGCCAAAACGATATCTTCCACAATGTATGGTCTGATTTCAAGGCCACAAGGATTATGGCCGAAATCAAGCATTTCGGGAATGGCACCAACAGGAGTTACAATAATGGGAGTCTTGCTAATCATACATTCCAACACGGCGTTAGGGAAACCCTCGTTATAAGTTGGCATGACAAAGATGTCGGCTGCCATAAGTTCTTCCATCACGCGTTCATGTGGAACAGGACCGACAAAGTGTATCCAATCCCCATGATTGGCAATATCCAGCAAATTGTTTTTGTCAACTTCTTCGCACGGCCCCACCAAACGTAGTTCAATATTGGGTATTTGGGCACAAGCCTTTACCAATTCATATACGCCCTTCTTCCGAAACACTCGACCTGCATAAAGAATACGATGGGGGACTCTTTGTACTATACCCTCCAAGTCTATTACTTGTTTTTCCAATTCCGGTGAATAAGGATTGGGCACTTCGACAACATTGTTTATTTGTATCGATTTCAATGCTTCATAAGAACGATGATCCATCACTATCGTTTTGTAGGATAGTTTTATGGAACGCTTCACCAGTTTCCACTCCCAATTATTGGCTGCAATTAATGATGGTATCCGACCAAAATGATAGTGAAGAAACACTTTTACCCCTCTTTTTTTTAACTTTCGACACAGAACAATGTCCTTTATCGACCCCAATGAAGCCGTGGTAGTAACATGCGCTACATCATAGTTGTGTTCCTTGACTTCACGCACAATTCCGTTAATAAAGAACATGTAATCCTTTATTCCATAAACTAGTCTATTTATCTTCTTGGTGTTTTCATTTACATTGTGCGTCCTTGTAGTTTGGAACACATCCAAGGTTATCCCTTCGTCGGGGTGCTCCTTATGATAATCTACAATGTTTTTCGCCCATACACTAATACCCCCAGGGTTCTTTTCAGACAAATCATATGGGGTACATAACAATACTTTCATAAAACGCTTGTTCTGCTGAAGTTAATCTTTTCTACTTTTTATCAGTTTTGCAGGATTGCCACCAACCACGCTATATTCAGGAAAATCTTTTGTCAACACGCTACCCATTGCCACAATGGTACCCTTGGCGACATGTCTTCCTGGAGTCAAAATACTCCGTAATCCAATCCAAACATCATCTTCAATGATAGTTTGCTTGGCATCATAAAAGCCCTGGTCGTTGATGGGCAAGTCGATTCTGTCGTATTTGTGGTTTCGATTCAGTATAAAAACATTCCTGCTAATCATCACATTGTTTCCAATAATCAAATCTTCCGGAATGTCGCAATGCGCACCGATTCCGCTTTCATCGCCCATCTCAATATAAGTTCCTTTATGGAAATCTATTTTACGATTGATGGTGCGTATCTTACCACATTTGGCGAAGATGTGATGAACGCAACGTACTCGAATCCAATTTGATGGTTTCCCTAAAACTGGTAAATAAGAGTTGGGGAGCCAATAGGCAAAACCATAATAAATGGCAAGCCAAAACACTCTGAACGCTTTTTTCATAACTCAACTTATAATCTCATTATATTTTGACACGAAGGCATCTTTAGAGAACATACCCACGGCAATTTGTCTGCTATTTTTCCCCATTTCGGTTTTCTTCTCTTGTGGCAATTCAAGATAACGTTCGATTGTGGCTACCATATTATCAACACTCAATGGGTCAAACAGCAAGCCGTTTTCATCTTCTTGAACGATATTAGGATTATCGCAAACCCGGCTGGACAACACGGGCTTGCCACAACTCATGGCTTCACAGAGCACATTGGGGAAACCTTCATACAGGGATGGCAAACAAAACACATCAGCCTTTTGGTATTCTTCCTGAATGTTGGAAGATGGGGCATGAAAAACAAAAGACTGCTCCAAATGGTGTTCTTGTAAGGCCTTATGGCAATCGGCAGAATAAGCATCCTTCAAATCTTGACCAAACCAATCCACATATAGTTTATAGCCAGTGGCAACGACCTTGCCGATAGCCTCAATAAACCTTGGTAGATTTTTTTGAGGCATCAATCGCCCCACACACACCATACGAGTTTCTTCGAGTGAAGGTATCGGCTCATCGGATGGTTTGAATTTCTCGGTATCCACAAAATTGGTGATGACTTTCACTTTATTGGACAATTCCAGGAAATGGTCATTGATAAACTTGGCTTGCGAATGAGAATTGGGAACGATGACATCTGCCCAACGATAGCAAAAAAAGCGAAGTTTTTCATTGCGTGTCAGTTTTTGCGTGGTGTTTCGTTCTGACACAATCAGTCTGTATTTTTCGCCTAATCGCTTCAACACACAAACTATCATACTTGTCGAAGCCGAATAGGAAATAACCGTATCGGGATGGTATTCCTTAATGTGTTTCCTTAAAGCAAAAAAACGTTTTTTTGCATTTGCAGCATCGGACAGATATCTTCCCACTACTCCGTTCTCCTGCAAATAGGGCAAATAAAAATCCTTTTTCACATAATACCACACTTCAACCTCATAGCCTTGTTGCTTCAGCATGACGGCAAGACCGGTAAGTTGTCGTTCGGCTCCGCCAGAGCCAAGGTTCTCAATTAGGCAAAGAAGGCGTTTCATTACATAATTGGATAAGATAATATTACAACTATTTTTTAAACCATTCGGGGCGCTCCTTTTTCAAATATTGCCATTTTTGTTCCTGGGTCATTTTTTTAGTTAAAAAGAGGTCTTCAGGTTTTATGTTTTCAACAAATTTTTCCACTGTGGAAATCTGTTTGGCGGGTATACCTGCTACAACCGCTCCGTCTGGTACATCTTTAGTAATGACACTGCATGCCGCAATGATGACATTACTTCCAATAGTTACTCCAGGCATGATAATTGACCGCATGCCTATCAAAACATTGTCACCAACCCGAATCGGGCGAAACAAATCATATTCCTTCAGTTCGGGCTTAAGCCTGCGGGCACACCACATTCCTCCTTCGTGACAAACAAATTTAGCGCCCCCTGTTATGTCAACCTGGTTTCCAACGGTTACTAACCACGGCTCTGATCCAAATATTTTTGCAGGGTCGTCAAGTATTTGACAACCTTCGCCAATAGTAACACCTAGTTTGCGTGCATATTTAACGGGCTTGTTTTTAATTTTAAGCCACCAAAAACCTTGTAGGCGATGTAATGCTTTTTTAAACACATTCATGACTCTAATGATTTGAAATTTAACTTAATTATCTCATATTATTTGTTTCCATTGCTCAATTATGGTTTCTTTCGAAAACAATTTTAAGGCTTTTTGCTTTGAATTATTCCCCATATCCACAAGATCTTGTACTGTGCATTTTGCTGCAGCACAAAGAGCTTCTTTTATAGATTGTGTATCGGCTGAATCACACAGGAAGCCGTTCGTTTTGTCCACTAAAACACCAAAATCTGACACCTTGGTCATAATCACAGGCTTTCCTAGCATCATCCCCTCACAAATTGAATTAGGCAGACCCTCGGACGTGCTGAAAAGCCCAATCATGTCAGCCTCATTAACCCGATTGGCTATATCATTTGTGGCGTCATGTAAAACGACGACGTTTTCTAACTCATTTGCTTTGATATAATCGACCATCTTGTTATATAGAGACTGCCCTGACTTGATATCCCCATACCAATCAATTTTAATATTATTTCTATCCACTATAGGCATTAGAGTTATGGCTTCCAACAGCCGCATGGGGTTTTTCACCTCACGATATGAAGCAGGAACTATTATGTTTACTCTATTATCCCTTTTACAAGTGTAAGAAGACACGATGGGGGGCAAGTCAACTATATTATAAATGGTCATGAGTTTAGAGGCAAGTTCCGGATAGTATTGCGCAAACTTGTTTTTAGCAGCTTCAGAATTGCTCACTTTTCTGTAAGTATATCGTTCGTAACGATAATAGAATTTTTCTCTCCGCCAAAGGAACACCTCGTCTCTATTGTTTCTAATTGCAGTGATGACTCGATGTTGTGTTTTTTTGAACTTTGCAGTTATGCAGTTATAAAAATTCCAATCACCCAAGAAGGAGACAACAGTATCGTATTTTTCTTTCTTTAGTGTTTTGTAAACAATAAACGCGGATCTTGGAATAGACAACTTCAAAAAAGAAGCTAATTTGTTATTGGTTATTCTAACAATCGGAATATCAGCCTCGTCCAAATCCTTTTTGAAAAAGCTCGACTCTTCGCTACACAAATAGGTTACATCGTAACCTTCTTTTTTCAGTATAGATGCCACAACAACCATTTGATGCTCGGCACCTCCAGATCGTAAAGAACCTAAAAAAAGAATTTTTTTCATTTTATTTCTTTTATCAAATTTTCGACCATCCAACCACAGAAATCAAGCATTTTGGCTTCGTGCCAAATCAAATCCTCGGTCCAATAACCGCCACTATGAGCAATGCCGTGTGTACCAAAGCCATAACTCATTTCGACAATCTCTGGTACGTCATCCGAAAAGATGAAATCAAAAGCAACACACTGCAACTTAAGTTTTCGAGCCGTTTCAACTGCAGTTTTTATCACATTGTCCGGTATGGAACCATACTCAAATTTTCCACTTCCTGATGCACGAAAATCACCTTCTCTACAATATCGTTTCTCAGCCATAATCCTATTGCCAATCACCACGACACGAATATCGTGGTCGTTATTGGGAATGAAGTCCTGAAAATATGCGTAGCCTCGTTCGGATGGGCGTGCCTTATGGTAAGTTTCTGGTTTTAGATAATATGCAGCAATACCTTTTATAATGAATGGGATGGAGACTTTGCCTTCTTTGAATTTCCGTTTGTCTTCTGATATCAAGTTGCCAATGCTGCTTTGTGCGAAACCTTTTCCAAAGGCTTTATTTACTAGTTTTTTCGCTGCTTTTTTGTCATGTGCAAGCATTACATTTTTACTGCCAGCTCCACCGCGCAGTTTGAATACTTTGGGAAATTCTGTTTTTTCAATCCAATCTAGAGCTTCTTTCTTAGAATAAAACACATACGAAGGGACAAGTGGAGCCTCGACGGCTTCAAGAAGATACTTTTGCCCCACTTTGTCGTCAAAATGCCAGACTGTATGATAATTCGGGAAACATTTGATCCCAGCTGTCTCTAAAGAATAGATGAGCTGTTTGGCAAAAAGTACATCATTAACATTGGCATGATGATGGTGCCACATGAAAGCATCACAGTTTCTCACTTGCTCCACAATATTGGAATCATACGCATTGACAATTTTGTAATCAATGCCTTTTTCTTTGCAATACTCAATCCACCGGTCACTAAAACTTCCGGGGCGATGATGGATGGCTATTCTCATGAAAATAAAGATATTAGTTGATCACTACTAAAAAATTCTACATCAGGATATTTCACAAGCAACTTTGTTAAGAATTGGTCAAAAAGCATTAATGTATGGACTCTGTTTTCAGCTCTAATACCACTTACATAATTGATACGATGTGTGGAAAAAACGGCCAGCTTATGTTGCGCAAAAACGGTGTCAATCTGTTGCATCAAAGCACCAATATTACCCCCGCCTTCATTTGTAGCTGGCTCAAAAGAGCAGTTACGGATGCCATAAACCTGGCCAAATTTGTTGCGTTGTCCACTGTAAAAGAAACGTGATGGGGATTTGTAAGCAGGTTTGCTGGCTCGCGAGGTCTGAATCAATTTCACACCGCCATCACCCAACACCCGTTCGGTTTTTTCATTCCAAAGATAGCAAGGTGCCACAAAAGTTTTCGATTTAAAATGCCATAGTTCTTCAAACATCCGTAACCCCTCGGTTACTATCCCGCTAATCGTCACTTCTTCTTTTTCATTTTCGGCAAGTAGCGCATTCATCATTTTATTGCCTTTTTCAGGATGCGCCTTAGGTGCTATACCACACATGCCAAAACGGAACGCGGTCAACAAATCCTCGTTTCCAGATCGTAACCCTTTCATCCATAGAGCCACATTGAAATGCTCACGGCCATGGCTTTGGGGCATGAAAACACCTGCGTCCATGCCCTGCTTCATCATTTCAAGCACCTTGGTATTGCTATAATAGCGTTCGTAAGTTTTGGCTATGGGTTCATAATAATACTCTAGAAACCCTGTTTGCTCAATCTTCTCAAAATCAGGATTAGCCATTAGCATATTGGCGGTAATGACAGGATGATTGCCATTGCAGTCTTTATGCTTAACGAGTATCTCAAATAAAGCCTCAAGATCTTCTGCCGATTCAAGCGTGTCGAAGCGTTCATAAGGACGTTTGTCCACAGCATAACCCATCTTGAGCAGTTCGTCCCAGTTCTTTTTGTTAGACATGCGGATGCTGCCCCAGTCGTCACTCTCAAAAACAACGATATGGCGATCGATGCGGAAATCCCTATGCTTGTAGATAGAGCTTTTGATTCTACGGTTAACAGGATTTAGTATTTTGTTCAACATAATTATTTCTTTCCAATAATTGTCTTAACTATTCGTTTCACAATTGCTGTTCTTCTTTGTTTCTTATATCGTTTCCATCCTTCAGTAGGAGCAGGATCGTCCTCCGCATAGTCCATATAAGAAGTAGCTTTTTTCATGTCACATATCCATTGCTTCCAAGAGATTTGTCTTTGTATAAACAAACTCAATTCTGCAAATTCAGGCATAACATATTCATCATGAATAGGTACTACCTCTGATGAATAATCTGAATCAATACAATATAAATACCAAATGAAAGGCAAATTCACTCCCGCATTAACCACCGAAATAGAATTCCCGTCATTTCGGAAATTAATTTCCAAAAAATAATCAACACCTTCTTTATCACGCAAGAACTCTACGCTAAACAATCCAGAATACCCAGTTTCACGTATAAAAGATTTTGCTGCTCTTACGGTTTCAAGATACGTACCATCTAATCGGGTATAATGCAGAAAACCGGTATTTGAAGATCTTCCTTGACGTAAAATTACTGATACACCTGGGATTATTATGTCATGCCCACAATCTAAAGAACAACCTATTAATTGAAACTCAAATTGTTTATCGATATACCTCTGTACAATATAATTCTTGTGGCTATCCTTAAGGAATGTCAACAATTCTTTTTTATTATTACAAATTACGATTTCACCTTTCGATCCAGATTTACTTTCAACTGGTTTTGTGATACAAGGGAACGGTATGTTTTCAAACAATGATACATTACTATAGTTGATAATGATGGTTTCGGGCACATTTAAACCGATTTGAGCCGCTAAATCCCCCATCTTTTTTTTATCCATCAGGAATGTGATTTTTCCTGACTGTTTTGAACCTGGCACTTCAAAATAAGTCAGCAATTCATCTCGCCGCAAATCAAATACGCTTGAGATACTATCATGACAGGCAATTAGAACTGGTTTCTCTGTTTCTGAAGAAAATTCTTTTAGTAGCAATTCGATGGCCAAATCACTATCATCAACAATCCAACTTTTTTCTATATATTTGCTTCTTAAAACAAAGGACCTTGTGTTGCGTGAGGTTAGTATCACGTATGGTTTTAATCCCTTGCGGCCAAGACCACGAATCACCCCAAGTGTATTATGATGACTACCACCTACTACTATGACGTTTCTGCTATTTTTCATCATAACATATCGCTAAATATTCTGAGAATGATATCCCTATGAGACTCGCAGTTAATAACATTAAAAACATCCATTCTTGTCTTTTTACTAATGAAGGAAGGAATAACTCCTTTTTTTTGTAGTTTTCTAATAAAACTATTACTAAATGGTTCAAATTCAAGCAATCGAGTCATTTTGATTTGTTTCACCAATAAATCATATTTTGCCTCTAAGAGTTGAGGATCCAAAATGATGGTGTTGATTTCTTTTATTTTTTCATTAAATTTACGTTTTTTGCCCTCTGACAAAGGTTTAACAACTGCTTCGTCTTCACATTGACTATATGGTACAAGTTCAAATGTAATGCTTCTATCATTTAAAACAAGCATTACCATATAGCCTTGTAGCAATAAAAGGTTTGATGTGTTTTTGTAATCAAAACAAAAATTTCCCAAACCATAAAAGATAGGTTTCCCATTATAAACTTCGTATCCACTATAGCAATGTTGATGATGATTCACTACCACATCGGCACCTGCGTCAACAAAAAAACGATATGTTTCTTGCATCCGTGGTGTTGGGAACTGATAACCTTCCACTCCACCATGAACAATCACAAGAACATAATCGGCTTTTTTACCAGCATTTTTAATGGCATAATAATTTCGAACAAGATTCAGAGGGGCAGAACCTCCACGATTGTCTGTTGCTATCGACCACTCGTTTTCACAAAAATTGATGATAGCAAGCATTTGGCCATTAATTCTTTTATATAAAACCCGCTCTGATTCATGTTGTGTAATTCCACCTCCAACGTAATCAACACTATACTTTTTACATGCATCAATAGTATCTTCCACCCCTATTTGCCCATAATCACGAAAATGATTGTTGGCCAAAGTAACGCATTTGAACCCCGCTTGGGCTATGCATTCCATCGCTTTTTCATCACAGCGTAATTTTGGTCCAGTTTTCTCAATTGGCTTGGTATCACGCATAACCACCGGACTTTCAAAATTTACGATAGCATAATCTACCGATTGTGTAAATGGTAACACTTCGTTCAAGCAAGTATAGCTTTTCTTTTTTACATCTTCAAAAACACGATATCTTGGCACAAAATCGCCTGCAATAAGAATTCTAAGCATATAAATCGGACATTTTAGATACTTCATTACCATAAAAAACTTGTGCCAAACAATACCCCATTATCATTGAGGTATGAAAAGGCATATCAATAATTGACATAGAAAAAAATGTTCGTAGAAAGACATAAATAAAACATGCACCTATCATTTGAAACAACAGGGGGTTGTTTTTACTTTTTCTCCATTGCCAAAAAAAACATAGATAATAGATAAAATACAAAAAGACAGTAAGGACACCGCAGTCGATCAACAATTCCAACCAATCATTATGTGCCGACATAGTAGATACTTTCACTGTAGCATTAGCTCCCTCTCCAAAAAGTAGTTGAAAGAAATTATCATTATTGAGAAAATGGTTCCATAAGTTAGAATAAATGACATCCCTTCCACTAGAAGAACCTTCCATCGTATCTTCAACACGTTGTTGAAAATACTCACTACTATCATAAAACTGAACAATAAACTGGTAACCAATAATAATTAACGCCAAGGTTAATCCGATAATAAAAAACTTCCTGCTTCTTGATGCTGTTCGATTTGATACAATTACAAACCACAATAAGAGGACAATGGCAACCAGCAGAGCACCTCGCTTCATGCCCATCACAACATAAAACATTATTATTCCCACCAAAACATACTGAATAACAGGCTTTTTTTGAAACAAAAACACAAAAGGAAACAAACCTAAAACAAAGTATGCTGCATTATTGGTTATTTCTTCTACTGATATACCCTCTGACATCAGTTTTGCCAATCTACGATTTTCCAAATCATAAAAATGAACAATCGCCACAACTAAAAAAACAACAAACCAGAACTTAAGTTTCTTTTCGTCAAGCATATTTTTTTTTGAAAAATAATAAAATGCAATAATTGGCCCTATCATCACAATAACCATCAACAAAAAAGAGTAACTGCTGTATCCTCCAGCATCACCAAACAAGATTGCGATTATTCCATATAATGATAATACAATAAACAACAAACTAAATACTAATATAGTGCCTTTAAGCTTATACGAAGTGAAAGTCTTTACGCAACAATACACCGTGATAAGCATTTCGGGAACAGAAAAGGCTATCGAAACAAAACTATTTGTGATGAAGAGGGCTTGGACAAAACCCATAAGCCACAATAAAATATAAATATTACAAAGATTAAGTTTGTTTTTCATCACTTTTTATTTTTTTTTTGAAATATTTCCCAATAATTTGCCAATAAATGGGCTTACGGCTTCTGCGTATTCTCTGCCAACAATCTTAGGCCAAATTATAAATTCGCAAATAATAACAACAGTAAAAGCAATGGCATAACAGATGTTGATAATTAATGAATGGGGTATGCATAGATATGGAATACTAATAGCCAAGACGGGTAACAAGGAGCGCCATGCCTTCACCCATTGTTTTATCACTTCACTTAAAGAAACTTTAACGCTTATAACCAAAGCCAACACCTTCGAAACAATAACTAAAATATTGGCTGTAACCAAAGACACGGCGACACCTATGATTCCAAATCTTGACCCTATTATTATACCTGCCGCAACAATAATTCCTTGGCCGAAGCGGAGATATGCACCAAGGCGAACCAATCCCAAGCTGCGGAAAAAACAATCCACCAAACGACCATCAATCCTAAAAACCACAGCAATGGAAACAATCTGCATCACAGGAACTAAATCCATCCACTGGTTTCCAAAGAAAATGGAAATGATAAGTTCTGCGTTGAAAAAGAAAACAGCAGCCAAAACGACGGAGAAAGAGTTTAATATAGAAATAGCCCGTAACAAAACATTTTGAACTTTGGATTTGTCATCTTGGATATCGGACAACAACGGAAACAACACTGTATCCATAACCGAATTGATTTTCATTGATATTGTATTGACAAAACCAGCAGGCCGATTATAGGCTCCCAATGCTTCAACCGAAATCAATCTGGACATTAATAAAGAATCTGCTCTTTGAGAAAACGCATTGAACAAAGACCCAATCGTTAGCCACCCCCCATAATTAACGATCCCACCAACTTCTTGCTTACGTACTCCCCAATGGGGCAAGGGAAGGCTGGTACAATAAATAAGCACCACATTCAACAGGGTATTTGATAATGCCGATGCTATCAACGCCCACAAACCAAATCCGTTTAATACCATAACAACACCCACCAAAGACCCCAGCACATAGCTGGAAATATTTATGACAGCCAAACGCTTAAACCGTAATTGTTTTGTTAGTTGGCCTGCTGCTACGCTTAGCATACTATGAATTAAGATGATTAGAGACATTACCCTTAATGGAATAGTGATGGTTTCGTCCGCAACAAGCCTCGCTAACAAAGGCGCAAAAGCAAAAACCAAAAGGGAAACTCCAACACCCAACAAAATGCTTAAGGAGAAAACAGTGGAAACAAACTCTTTTGTCGCATTCTTTTTCTGTATGATGGCGGAGCCTAGCCCTGCTTGAGAAATCACTTCAAACAACGCCAGAATTCCATTGATGGCAGACATATAGCCAAAGTCTTGTTTGGTCAAATGCCGTGACCAGAATGAAAACATGATCATTTCAAGAACCGCCGTTATTATCATGGCGACGGTTTGTACCGACATGCCTCCAAATAACTCTTCTGTCTTAGATTTTTTCATCACAAATCCTCTCTTATTTGATTAATATCCTTCACCACATGAATATAGTCTGTCGGATTTTTCATTGCGTCATAACTATACATATCTGAATACAATTTGTAAATCCAAAAATACTTGCAATTGGGATTAAAAAACAATTCGCTTGTTGATACCATTGATATAACAATAGCATCTTTTGCTGCTGCCAAATAAAGTTCGGCTGGATACGAAGAATTAACCTCGGCCTTGTTTTTGATGGACGAAAACGCCTTTTGGGCTTTGCTAATTGAAAGAGGGTGATACTTTACCAACAGCTTTCTATTGGGGAATTTACCTATTAACTCATTTAAGATACTGATTGTTCTATTATAATAATCCTCGGTATCATAACCCGAATCCAAAAATAATATTGTCGCCCCTTCTTTTATTGTTAAAAAATCATCGTCTTTTGCAACAAACACATTCATCAGTATGTTAACAAAATGCCCATCTATAGCATAATGAAATTCTACCACCCTTTTATTTGTAATATTATTATAATACTGGGGATGTTCGACCCATACCTCATCAATGTATTTTGAGGTAGCATATGTTTTTTCCACTAAAGGAAAAGGTGGAAAAAGTTTGGTATGCAACGAACACTTAATACCTTTCAATAATAACCACGCTCTCTGCTTTGTAGTATAATAATGGTGATTATTATACACTTTCATTCCGTCTGGAGCGAGTATTATTGTTGTTTTGTTCTTATGTAGTTTTGAGAAAAGGTAATTTAGCCAAAACTTATTTTCCAAAAAGAAATAGAGTTTTCTCGGTTTTAAACAAATGATCTGCTGTAAATCATCCTTGAGAGTTTTTGGTGGATTATTATAATCATATACTATTTCACGATAATCCCAACATGTACCAGTAAAATTTAGATTATTTAGCCGTTTTCCCCCAATAGGAGACACTCTAACCACTACATTATTACAATTCATTGAGTGGTACTGTTTAATAATACCGATAGTCAATATTAACTGATACTCTGTACTAACTATATATACTATATTATCCATATTATTTAATGTCGATTCTTAATCGCTATTTTATTCCAAATAATCCCACCTGAAATTGATAAACCCCAAATCAATAACACCCATGTAATATATTGGACTATTTTAAAAGAACCAAAAGGAAGACCGTTCTTCTTTATGAGAAAAATCAACATCATCTGCAGAAGAAAAATCTCGTAACTTGCAGTAGCAAGCGTTTTTGTGATTCTTCTAATCCATTCTCTTTTTCTAATCCACTGCCACAAAGCATGTAATAAAGAAATAAAACCATTGGCAACAAAGAAATAACACGGCCAGCGATGATATTTCCAACTTGTTGTATAAAACCAAGGTTCATCATTTGCGGAGATGTATTCGAAATAGAGGATAGAAGCAAGGCTAAGAATTGACAATAGTATTGTTACCCAGTTAATGCATATACCGTCTTTCACCCAAAGCCAGCCAAGGTAAAACAGAAAGATATAGCGGACACATAATAGTCGATATATTCTATCAGGAAAATCAACCACCGAAAACAGCACTTCAAACCCTTCACATATCAATAAGAATAGTATCAAAGCAGTTGTTTTGTTGCATGATCGCAACAATAGTCCAAATAATGGTAACAATAATGCAGCTTGAAGGTATATCCATGGATAGTATGCTCCTGGTCCAAGCCCCCACCCGCTTAATAACTTGGTTACTAATTCATTGCTGGTAAAATCGGTAAACAAAAGCGCCAAGATAAAAGTTAATACTTCTACAAAGAGGAAAGGGAGCAAAACCCTGCGGATTATTTTTCCAAGTTTGAGAGATTGTTTTTCTTTTTTGTAACAATGAAATGTTTGCACCAGCAAAAAGAGAGGCACTTGCATTCCTGCCCACACAGCATATCCCACTCTGCCAAGCCACAAAAATGTGTGTCCGAAAAGGACACAGATGATTGCGTATGCTTTAATGAAATCTATGAAATCATCGTGCCCGTTTGAATTAAAGGTGATTGTTTTCATAGGAGTATTAATACATATGTTTTACCAGGTCGTTGGCGCGTTTATATTCTTGCGGGTTACCTATATCAATCCACGTTCCATTTAAAGGAAACCGTATCACTCTCTTATTATGTGCTATCAGTACCTCTATTAAATCTGTGGCATTAAAAACAGTATTTTCTGGAATATATTCCAAGACGGATTTCCTAATGAGATAGATTCCCGCATTGGCATAATAATCGTATGTAGGTTTTTCTATTAATCCTTTTATACTACGACGTTCTTTGATGTCTAGAATACCGTATGGAATGGATACGCTATATGGCACTGCTGCAACAGACATATCTGCATTATGTTCCTTAAAATGAAGATAAAAATCTTCGTAGTTGATATTGGTGAAGAGGTCACTGTTCATCACCAGTACCGTATCGTTATAAAACACGGGCATAAATTTGATGCTGCCGATGGTTCCAAGGAACTTAGGTTCTCGTACGGTCTGAATCTGCACCTCTTTGCGAGGCTCGCGGTAGTGCTCTTCCAACTGATCACCCAAATAGTTGACAGTAACTGAAATATGCTTGATACCAAAAGAGATAAGCCTGTCCACATTGTGATCAATAATTGCCTTATCACCTACTGGCAACAACGGCTTTGGGGTTTTCTCCGTCAGAGGTCGCAGTCGCTCCCCCTTGCCACCTGCCATTAACACAGCATCTATAGGTAAGAAATTGTGGTATTTTATTAGATTACATACTCTAACAACATGGTTTTTTTCGTCCAAAACGGGTATAAAATAGATTTGCTTTGAACGAAATTCTTTTAATAATTGTGCATCGATTTGTCCCTCACGTACAAATTTGAAGTTTCTATGCATCACGCTATTTACACTATCCTCCAATGCAGCCCCCATAATGATTCCCCGACGGATGTCACCATCGGTGAGCGTTCCTACCATACAATCATCTTTGTCAACCACAAATAACGTCTGCCAATCGTGCGTATTGCCATCTAACGCCATAAGCGCTTCACGAATAGTTGAAGATTCACCAATTATATATTTTATGCAACCCATAACTTGTTACTTTTTATCATTCTGTTCTAAAAGCATTTCCGCCATTTGCCAATCCCACATAGTGTCAAGGTCAAATGAAGACAAGTCGTCCATCACATACTTGACACGTTTCTGCATTTTGTGCATGTGAGTGGTCTTGAGCGTGGCAGCTTTCATTATATAGACTGCCCCGTTGTATTCATATACCTTAGGCGCATCTTGGCGACGGAATATGTTGCCTTCACCTTTACAAACATGGAGAAAACCATCCTTGTCTTCCTCAAAGACACAATAATAAGGATTGGCGGCACATTCTTTAACCGACACCACCATATCCACTTTGTCATTATACAACTCCAAAGCCTCTTTCACTTGCTCAGCCTTGCGGAAAGGCGATGTGTTTTGCAAAAGCACCACAGCGTCATAATGACGGCCTTGCTTTTCATAGAAATCCAAAGCATGCAGCAGAACCTCGTAAGTACCGGCCGTGTCGGAAGCCAATTCGGCTGGACGCACAAAAGGTACCTTCAATCCATACTGCTCAACTACAGATATAATCTCAGCATCATCGGTTGAGACACAAATGTCCTCGTCAGGACAAATGGCACGGGCACAATCGATGGAATAGTATATCAACGGCTTGCCGTTAAGCGGTTTGATATTCTTACGAGGAATACCTTTACTGCCACCACGAGCCGGTATTATGACCAGAGTTTTCATTGTATATCGTAAAAATGTTTCTGATTTAATTGTTCTATCGGATAAGTGCTAATCACCTTGAAGATTTCTTCTGCTGTGTTGGCTTTCTCGTAAGGGTTGTGAACCTTTGATGCCAACTCGCGGAATTCCTTTGAAAGAACGGTATCCAACCCTTTAAGAACAGACACCTTATCTGGCAGGCAGTTGTATGTGCTTTCAGCTTGAATGCGCCCTTTTTGGCGGTCACCGATATTCAGAGTGGGAATTCCAAAGGATGGCACTTCAACAATGCCACTGCTGCTGTTGCCAACCACCACGGCCACTTGCTTCATCACTGAAAGATAGCGAACAACACCCAAAGATTTGAAAGCTTTTGCTCTGCCACGGTTCCTGCCAACAAATCCATTCACCGCCTCCACAATAAACTGGCTACCCGTATCACTATTCGGCATGGTAAATATTACACGTAAGTCCTTGCGTTCTTCCAAAGCCGCTATGAAGTCATCAATATCATCCTTTGCTGTTCGATTGCCCAGTGTAACGGGATGATAGGTGACGAGTATGGTGTTTTCGTCAATTTTGAAATCTATTTCCTTTTCAACCTCTTCCTTGCTCATCAACGGCAATCTCTTCACATTCTCCACCCCCACAGCACCGGTATAGAACACACGGTCGGGCTGCTCACCCAACTGGATGATACGCTTACGATAGGCTTCTGTGGAAGCGAAATGCAACTGACTCATCTTGGTGATGCTATGACGTATCGCATCGTCAAAAGCGCCTTCAGTCACTTCGCCTCCATGTATATGAGCTATTGGTATACGCTCAATCAGAGCAGCTGTTGCAGCAGCCAAAATCTCATAACGGTCACCTAACACCACAACCAAGTCTGGTTTCAACTCGTTGTATGCATCAGCGAAGCCAGCTAAAGCTTTGGCCATTGATTTCACTGTAGTGACTGCATCATCCTTATCTTTCTCGTCAATAATAGGAATCTTACGGTCGATGGTAAATCCGTCCTTCTCAATTTCCTGATATGTGTTGCCAAATTTAGGGCTTAGGTGCATGTTGGTGGCAATGACCTGAAGCTGCGTCATTGGCGAATCCTTTATCATTCGCATCAAACGACTCAACAGGCCATACTCTGCACGGGTCCCCGTTACTACACAAATCTTTCTCATAACTCGATGATTTCGTCTTCCGCAAAATCGCGTATGGCTTTAGTGCCAATTACCTCTTCCCATCGCATCGGTGAGATACCAGTTCCAGGACGTTTCACTGTCAAATTTTTCTCCGTAAGCAATTCGCCTTTTTTAATGTCACAAGCAGCTATAATACTCTTACGTGCAATGGCAATATTCTTGCGTTCGCTATCACTCACATGCTTTGTCCCATCACCGCCAACCGCTTTCTCAATATTGCGGATGGCACTTACCATAGCTTTCAGCTCATCAGGCTCCAAACTGGCTTTATGATCAGGGCCAGGAAGTGTGCGGTCAAGAGTGAAGTGCTTCTCGATTACGGTTGCACCAAGAGCTACAGCGGCAATCGGCACTTCAATACCTTTGGTATGGTCGCTGTAACCAACCTCCACGCCAAACTCTTTGCGCAGCGCATCCATTGCTTTGAGGTTCACATCCTCAAAAGGGGTGGGGTACTCCGTGTTGCAATGCAATAGAATCAGATTTTCCTTTGAAAGGCCGTTTTTATAAAGAGCATCAACAGCATTCCTCACATCCTGCATATCGCACATGCCTGTGCTGAGGATGGTCTTCTCGTTGTAAGCGGCAATACGTTTCAAGAAAGGATAGTTGGTCACTTCGCCAGAAGGCACCTTCCATAACCCAAGATTCAAAGAATGGAGGTATTCAATACTACCAAAGTCAAATGCTGTTGAGAAGAACTTGATACCTTTCTCCTTGCAATAAGCAATGAGTACTTCATGGTCATCAGGTGACAATTCCAATTTTTTAAGCATTTGGTACTGGCTATCACCTTCTTTCCCTATGTTTCTTTTTTGGTACTCAGCTTGTTTTGCTGCTTTGGTAACAAGCTTTGAAGCCTTGAAGGTCTGGAACTTGATATAGTCCACACCAGCTTCAACTGCTTTATCCACCAGTTGTTTGGCAAATTCGATGGATCCGTTATGGTTCACCCCCGCTTCTGCTATAATAATTGTATGTTTGGTCATCTTGCTCTAACTTTCAAAAATGCAGGATTGCCTGCATAGATTCCTTTTTCTACGATTGATTTTCTTACACAAGAGCCAGCACCTACAATGATGTCATCGCCAATAGTAATACAATTAGCAAGTACTGATTGACTGCCTATAAAACACCTCTCGCCCACCTTGCATTCACCATTCACCATAACACCAGTGGAAATATGGCAATAATCCATAATAGACACATCATGCTCAATATTGGCAAAAGTGTTGATGATGCAACCTCTTCCAATTTGAGCGTTTGCATTTACTACAGCTTGATGCATAATAACACTCCCCTCGCCAATGGTGGCATGTTTTGATACTTGTGCCGTGGGAGCGATGATTGTGGCAAGACGACAACCTGCATCTGCTATCATCTGATGCAACTTGATGCGTAAATCCGCTGACTTAATCTGTCCAACCGTAACTATAAACTCTGCCTTGTCGGCATACTTGGACATATCGTCATCTGTTCCAATCACTTCATAACTGAGCACACGCTTTCCTACCTCCTCAGGTCTATCGAGTATTCCCAAAATGGCATAACCAGCGCTTTCTGCAACATCAATGACTGATTTACAATGGCCACCGCCGCCTACAAGGATTAGGGGTTTCATCATGGCTGTGTGTTTCTATTGTAATCTGAATTAGCAAAATTTTGAATTGTATTTGCTATACGCCTAATGTCATCAATATTTTCACGATAATAGTACAATTCATCCGGGAGTAAGTATGATAAAAATTTATCATCATTATTATGAAACAGTACAACATTCCCATTTTCAACCTGAATAAAAATGTATCCTTTTGGGCTTCCAAGTTGAACAAACTGCCTATACTCTGAATTTTGATTTAATGCCTCTCTTACAGCTGCATCATTGTCTGAAAACTTTATCATATAGTTTTAGGTTTATTATCATTTGACCAAACGTACTGAACTAGGTATATTGACGACCCTATCCGCAAACCAAATGGTATTCTCCAAGCCATCGTGCTCACAGTTATCAAACATCGGCAACCGATTCATCAGTTCCCAAATGGGTCGCGTCATCACACCGTTGTCATTGGTTTCCTGCAAGAAAGCTTGCTGGGCATCACGATCCTTCAGTATGACTGCATTGAGCCAATAGTTGGAGAAACTGTCGGCAGGCTCCATGAAGAAGTCAATGTTGTCTACATTCTTGAAAAAATCGGAGTAAGCCACAGCCGTGGATCGCTTGTCTGCAATGAACTCGTCCAAATGCTCCAATTGGGCGCAGCCCAAGGCCGCATTGATATTGGGCATACGGTAGTTGAAACCAATGTGGTCGTGACGGAACTCCCAACGGTGTGGAATTTTTGCTTGAGTGGTAATATGCTTAGCGTATTCACCAAGTTCCTCATCATTGAAAAGCAACATACCACCACCTCCAGTGGTGATGGTTTTGTTGCCATTGAATGATAATGCACCAATCTTACCAAAGAGGCCTGTATGTTTGCCTTTGTACTTGGATCCAATACTCTCAGCAGCATCCTCTACTAATTCAATATGCCATTCTTTGCAGATGGCAGTAATCTCTTCTATGCGTACAGGATGCCCAAAGGTGTGCATAGGGACACATGCCTTTATTCTACGACCTGTATTCTTATTGTAGCAAGCTAGTTCATCTTCTTCGAAAGCAAAGTCGTGACTCTTGTCAAGTTCACCTATGCGGGTGTTCTTGCGAACCTCTGCATTCTTGTGGAGCCACTCCTTCATAGCATCGGGCGACAGGCCCATAGTAGAACGGTCAACATCTAGAAATACTGGATATGCACCAATATAGCTCAATGCATTTTCGGTGGCAATGAATGTCAATGCCTGTGTTAACACCTCGTCGTCACGCTTCACACCAACAAGCAGCAGGCTCATGTGCAGGGCATTAGTTCCACTCACACAAACCACGGCTTTCTTGGCACCCGTGTAGGCCGCCATGTCGTTCTCAAAACGGTCCACAAACTTGCCCACACTGCTCACGAAAGTTGTATCGATGCACTCGTTGAGATATTTTTTTTCGTTGCCGATAAACTTTGGCACCGAAAGTGGCGTGAACTCTTGGTTACCATAGAGCTCTTTTATGAAACTAATAGTTTTATGGTACATGTGTTTTTTTACTAAATTAGTTATTACTTGGAATTCTTGCTTATTAAATCAATCAGCATCTTTAAAGCACTATCAGGTGATGAGATCCCCACCCCTACAATGAAAACAATCATTGCAATTATTGCAGCAACTATTGTCAATGATATGCTGTCCCACCTGCGATGAATAAAAAATAATTCAATCAACAATACAAAGAACAATAGTAACGATACAACAGAAAATGCTTTATCCGATAAAAATTGAAGAATTAAAAACAACACCAAAATCAATCCTCCTAATACAATTAGGATAACATTGAGAGTTTTTATATCTTTGTCCGATGGCAAGTACTGTTTTAAATCCAATTTTGATAGTTCGAAAAACCTTGTAATGTCCTCTGGAGTCCCCTCAAAGTCTTTCCATTTAATCTTTTCGCTCATAATTACGAATTTTTGAGATTAATTGTTGTACATCCTCTGAGGCTCTCTCTATAGTCCATGAACTCTCTTTATTATCTTTAATCAGAAGAATATTTTCTCCAAATGGTTCAATAAAAGTGCCAACTGGCGCAAGAGCGTCATTGTCAATTGTGAAAAGATTTGTTCTCCTCATCGCTTCAGCAAATGTTGTTGCATCTGATCTTGTTTCATCACACGTCTTGATGTTTGGACCTAATTCAAACAACACTACAGCTCCAGTTTCGAAAGGAATTGAAATGGTTTTTATACCTATGCCACTACGAACAAAAGGGGCTATGACCTTTCGAAATTCGTTCAGGTATGTAGTAATAATCTGCCTATCCATAATCACTTTTATAAAAAAGAAGAATATCTATGACTCTTTTAAGTCTTAAATTCCATTATTTATTATTCCTTCTTCTTCAAACTATGTGTCATAAGAAATTGCACTATTGGGTGTTTAGGCCGAAGCAATAGGATTCTCGTCTCACCAATAATTATCTTGTGTATAATCTTCAGCCTCTCGCGATCACGACATGGATACGGCTTACATCTTCTGATCCAAATTCTTCCCTTTCTCTTCATGCTCGAAGTTCGGGATAAACTCCTTGATGGCTTTCACCACATCTTCCTTGGTAAAATCTCCTTGGAATAGCACCTCCAACTTGGTAAAGAAGGCATTTACCTCATTCATTGGGCGACGCGTGGTTTCCTCAACCACACCCAAAGCTTTGAAACGTTCCATGTTTATTTTTTCGCCAGGAATGTAGAACTCCTCGTAGGCCTTTTCGCCAGTAGTGTCACTCTTAAAGTAAACCACAGGATAAGTGTCGCTGTCGTAGGACATCTGACTTGCATAGTGCTTGGCTTCCTCGTCGTCGGTGCATTCCTTTTTGGAGAAGCCTTCCGACTTCACAAAGTCATCACAGATGGCACTGAAGGTGAGCATCTGGTCTTCTCCTAACTTTGGAAAGAACACCTCGCCGCCATTGCCAAGGATGCAGGCTAACATACAGATTTGTCCGCTCTCCTCTGGCGAAACAAAGTAACGTTTCACATCATTAGGGGCGGCCAAAGGCTGTTTCTTCTGCAAGCGGTGCAGCCACCCATCGGGCAAAGAGCCGTTGCTGAAAGCTACATTGGCGAAACGCGCCGTAGTCACCTTGAACTTGCCGTTGTAGGCCATCACCAAATCTTCCATGATACGCTTGCTGGCACCCATGATGTTCACAGGGTTAGCCGCTTTGTCGGTGCTCACACAGAAGAAATGCTTCGGCGGATATTCGCAAAGCAAGTCCATCAGCTTCTTGGCCTTGATGTCATTGTTCTCAATGAGAGCCTGCACCGAGTATTTGTCCTTCTCGCTCCGTACATGCTTGTGGGCAGAGAAGTTGGCCACGATATCGAAACCTTTTTCTTCACGGAAAATCCTTGTAAAGATCGGGTCGGCAAAATTCAGCGTATAGGCACGGTATTCCTGTGGCACGAATAGTCCCTCTGTCGAGCGGATGTCGCGGGTCAACTCGGCCAAGCCGTTTTCGTTGAGGTCGATGACAACCAGTTTGCCGGGTTTAAATCGTAGTACGGCTTTAATGAACGAAGAGCCAATGCTACCAGCACCACCAATGACACAGACGGATTTGCCTTCTATTTCTTGAGTCAGCCGAGCTGCATTCGCCTGAATATCGGCCTCAAACATGCTTGAAGGACGATGGGTGACGTAGTCGGCTATGAATTTGTCTAGGTTGAACATAATTTATAATCTTCCGTCTACGATACTTCTATCCAATGTGCACTTCACATCAAACACCACATGCTTCTCCTTCAGGAAACTGAGGATATCCAATCCCTCAAACTTCTTGTGGGCCACGGCGGCAATGCAAGCATCAAACTTTTCTGTAGGCAATTCGTTCACTACCTTGATGCCATATTCATGTTCCACGATAGCTGGGTTGGCCCATGGGTCATAAACAGTGATGTTGAGGTTGTACTCCTTCAAGGCTTTGTAGATGTCGATGACCTTGGTGTTGCGTACATCGGGGCAGTTCTCCTTGAAGGTGAAGCCAAGAATGAGGATGTCGCTATGCAACACTTGGATGCCTTTCTTCAGCATCAGCTTGATGGTCTCGGTTGCTACATATTCACCCATGCCGTCGTTCATCCTACGACCAGCAAGGATAATCTCAGGGTTATAGCCATAGCGCTTGGCGCATTGGGCCAAGTAATAGGGGTCAACGCCAATGCAGTGACCACCAACTAAACCCGGACGGAATGGGAGGAAGTTCCACTTGGTTCCGGCAGCCTCAAGGACATCCAAGGTATCAATACCCATCTTGTTGAAGATCTTGCTCAGCTCATTCACGAAAGCGATGTTGATATCACGCTGTGAGTTTTCAATCACCTTGGCAGCCTCTGCAACCTTCATGGTCGGGGCAAGGTGCGTGCCGGCAGTGATGACGCTAGCATAAACCTCATTAATATACTTGCCGATTTCAGGTGTTGAGCCAGAGGTCACTTTCTTGATGTGTTCCACTGTATGCTGCTTGTCGCCTGGATTGATACGTTCGGGGCTGTAACCACCATAAAAGTCGACGTTCATCTTCAGGCCAGAAACCTTCTCCACGACCGGAATGCACTCGTCTTCTGTCACGCCAGGATAAACGGTGGATTCATAGACTACCACATCACCCTTGCCAATGACCTTACCGACTGTGGTGCTAGCACCCACCAAAGGGGTCAAATCAGGATTATTGTCACCATCCACAGGGGTTGGAACTGCGACGATATAGAAATTACAATCGCGGATTTTCTCAATGTCGCTAGTGCAGACGAAGCCATGGTTTTTGATGGCATCTTGCAGCAGTTCGTCGCTCACCTCAAGGGTGGCATCGTGGCCAGCCATGAGGGCATCGCAACGCTTCTGGTTCATATCGAAACCGACAGTGGGATATTTCGTTGAAAAAAGACGGGCGAGAGGCAGCCCCACGTAGCCCAAGCCAATAACACAAATCTTAGTATCTTTCATTGTTCTTATTTTGTATTATTTACAAATTTGCTTTATACCACTCGATGGCTTCATTCAGACCTCTGGCAAAGTCGTACTGCGGGTCATAGCCCAACAGGCGCTTGGCCTTACTGATATCGGCATTGCTATGCTTGATGTCACCTGCACGGTCAGGACCAAAGATCGGCTCGATATCTTTGCCAAGGGCTTTGGTGAGGTCGTAATAGATGTCAATCAGATACTCCCGACCGCCGTAAGCCACATTGAAGACCTCGCCACTGGCCTCATCGGGAGCCAAGCAGGCTTTAAGATTAGCTTCAATGACATTTTCAATGTATGTGAAATCGCGGCTTTGCTTACCGTCACCGTTGATGGTGGGGCGCTCGTCGTTAATCAACATCTTGATGAACTTGGGAATCACAGCGGCATATGCGCCATTGGGGTCCTGTCGCCTTCCAAAGACATTGAAATAACGAAGTCCTATGGTCTTCAAACCATAATGCTTGGTGTACTGCTTCGCCCACTCCTCGTCGGCACGTTTGCTTACGGCATAAGGACTAAGCAGGTTACCTTCCACGCCTTCCTGCTTGGGCAGATGTGCCTCATCACCATAAACGGATGAACTGGAAGCATAGACGAAGGTCTTCACCTTGTTCTGGCGGGCTGCCTCCATCATATTCAGTGTTCCCTGGATGTTGTTAGCGCAGTAAAACAGCGGCATCTCTATTGAGCGAGGCACACTGCCCCAAGCCGCTTCGTTCATCACATAGTCCACACCTTCACAAGCTTTCATGCAAGTATCAAGGTCTTTGATGTCGCCTTTAATGAACTCATAGTTCGGATTATCAAGGAACAAGTCCACGTTGGCTTGCTTACCCGTACTCAGGTCATCAAGGCAACGTACCTTGTAACCCATCTTCAAAATCGCCTCACAGAGATTGGAGCCGATGAAACCGGCACCACCCGTCACCAAGAACAAGGTGTCCTTGGGGAATTGTAGTTCTTTATATGTCATATATGTGTTATTGTTTAATGCTATTTGGATTATTTGTTGTTAGATAGCGGTTGTTTCCAGTATCAGGGGACAGTTCCATGATCCTCTTCAAACTATCCATAATACTCCTTATACCACTCCGCAAACTTTCTCAGCCCCTCCCGCAACGTTATCTTCGGGGTAAAGCCAAAGTCCCGTTCCAACGCCGAAGCGTCGGCATAGGTCGTCGGCACATCGCCGGGCTGCATGGGAACAAGTTCTTTGTGGGCCTCGAAGTCGTAGTCCTCGGGCAACACCCCAGCACGTATCAGCTCCTCTTGTAGGATGGTCACGAAATCGAGCAGGTTCTCGGGCTGGCCGCCACCAATGTTGTATATCTTATAAGGAGGAATGGGTAGGCCGTCCTCACCCGTCATGCGCTCGGGTGCTTTCTTCATGACTCTTACGATGCCTTCCACAATATCATCCACATAGGTAAAATCCCTGCGGCAGTTACCGTAGTTATAGATCTGTATCTTCTCGCCTTTCACCAGTTTGTTTGTAAAACCAAAGTAGGCCATATCAGGACGGCCCGCAGGGCCATAAACGGTGAAGAAGCGAAGTCCCGTGGTGGGTATGTCGTAGAGCTTGCTGTAGCAGTGGGCAAAAAGCTCATTGCTCTTCTTGGTGGCGGCATAGAGGCTCACGGGGTTGTCCACACGATCGTCAACGCTGAAGGGGACCTTCTTGTTGCCACCGTACACGCTCGACGAAGACGCATAAACCAAATGTCCCACGGGATGGTGACGGCAGGCTTCGAGGATGTTGTAGAAACCGATGATGTTGCTTTCAATGTAGGCATCGGGGTTCTCGATGCTATAGCGCACGCCCGCTTGGGCGGCGAGGTTGACTACGATGTCGAAATGGTGTTCGGCAAACAACTTTTCCACCAAATCCTTGTCGGCGATAGATCCCTTTATGAATTGATAATTGATAGTTGACAATTGACAATTAAAGGTATCAAGTTCTTTCAAACGGTACTCCTTGAGGGAGACGTCGTAGTAGCTGTTGAGGTTGTCGAGGCCTACGATGGTGCCTTCGGCCATCTCATTGAAGAGACGCTTGACGAGGTTGGCCCCGATGAAGCCGGCCGAGCCGGTAATTAATATGGTTTTCATTGTCACGGAATTCTATTTAGTCTTTCCCCAAACCGCCGTTTATAGATCCCAGTCGCCTCCCCCAGCACGGGATGACAAAAACGGCTTGCAGGATGATGAGTGAAGCTTACTTTAACTCGCAACCCTTTACAGCTTCGCCACGTCAGTCACATCGTGTGCCGGCAACGCGTTCTTTTCCAGAAAGATAAATCAGCTTCCAAAAAGGTTCCCAATTCATCATTGTTGAGTTGGCAAAGATAAAGAAAAATTTGTTTAATGTGGCGTGAGAGTAAAAAAAAGCAGGACGTTTGATACGGTCTACCAAGCCGCTGGGCATAGATCATGGTCGCACATGACTCTGCATGGGATGACATAAACGGCTGGCGGGATGACTAGGTAAATTGAAAGGCGTCTTAATCACCCAACAAATCACTTCTCATAATAGCCTCTATCACTATACTGCGACCATCGTATATACATTTCCTGATAATGATCCTTTATGAAAGCAGAAATCTTGGCTATCTTCTTGTCACTGAGAATGCCACGGCTACGAACTACGGAATCGCCATTGCTCTTGACGAAGAATTAAGCAGAACCGCCTTCTGTGAGTTTGCTGTCGCTGGCATGGACATGCATACATTCCACCACGCAGAAGGAAGTAAAGTACAGATAGTAACCAGCTACCTTAAAATCGAAATATTTTGGCATCGCCTAGTCCCCCATATATTTCTGATTCTGCAACAAATAGCGTCTAGCAATAGAAAGCTCAATATCATCCATTGTCGTCTCTAATACTTCACCGTCCACACTAAACACAACAGCCTTGTCGGGACAGTTTAGGTTGAGTACGTGTATGCGATCTCTAACTTGTTCAAACTCATCGTATAAATCCGCAACACTCAAATACCACCACTTGGCACCTTCGTCGTAGAGTTCCTTATACATAGGATTGGAATAAATACACAAAAGAGCTTCATCCAATGTCAGCCCTTTTTTTTGTGCCATATATTCAGCCAACCGCGAAATCTTGATGGGAACTATATTTTCTTCGTAAACACCCATATACTATTTTCATTTTTACCCCTTTCATGAATCAAAGAGACATCTTCATTAATCTGCCTCCCATAAATACGCTCCTTTCGGTCGGTATGACACGGGAGGATCGCTTTATGATTTCATGACGTCTCTTATTATTCTCATTCGCACAAGTCCCCTGCAAAGGATGACATAAATGGCATAGCCTATATACGCTCCTCCACCCCTCTGAAATGCACGTTCAACTCATGCAGATGCTCCAAAAGCGTACCAAGCGGCGTACCTTCGGTCATCTTAGCGAAGGCGTTCACATCCTTAGGGAAGCACTTGCCACCATAGCCAAACTTACCATCAGGGCCGGGAACGTATGTATGCGTATCGTTGATGTAACCGGAGAGGAGAATGCCCGTATGCACCTTGCGCCAGTCGGCTCCCATCTGCTCGCAGTACTCGCGGCAGGCGTTGAAGTAGCTCACCTTATAGGCTCCGAACACATTGTGCATATACTTGGTCAGCTCGGCCTCAAGCGGGGTCATCACCGTGTGTTCCAACCAATCCTTCAAGGCTCCGCCTACGAAGCCGCAGCCGATAATTCCTACGTTAATCAATGTGTTATAATATAAATTATTCAACAAATTAAATATGATACACGCCCTCCAAAGGGCAAATGTTGTGGCAGTCGAGGACGACCTTGCCCCGCAGTTTGTCCCAGTTCTGCTTGATGTGGTCGTGCTTCACCATGATGACCACCATGTCGACTTCGCTCAAGAATTGGTCGAAATCGAGGATTTGGTTCGGGACAATCTCCTTGTCGGTGAAGAACGGGTCGAAGCTCTTCAGCGGGCGGGCGAGATGGCGCTCCTGGATGTCGAGCATCTGGAGGGTCGGACTTTCGCGCACGTCGTCGACGTTTTCCTTGTAGGTGATGCCATACAGGCCGACTTTGCGGTTGTCGGTGATGCCATGCGCCTTCATGATTTCATAGATGCGCTCCAAAACGAACACGGGCTGCGTGTCGTTGGTCTTCATCGACTCGTCAATCACCTTGGCCAACTGGGGATAGTCGCCCACGAGGAACCACGGGTCCACCGAGATGCAGTGGCCGCCCACGCCCGGTCCGGGTTGCAGAATGTTGACACGCGGGTGCATGTTGCAAATGCGGATGATTTCGTAGACATCCATGTTGTCGTGACGGCAGATGCGGCTCAACTCGTTGGCGAAGGCGATGTTGACGGCGCGGTAGGTGTTCTCCACCACCTTGGTCATCTCCGCCGTGCGAATGTCTGTTACCACGATTTCGCCTTGGCAAAAGCTGGCATAGTATTGCTTCACTTTTTCGCCAATCTCGCGGCTGTCGGCACCGATGGTGCGGTTGTTGTGCAGCAGTTCATAGACCATATTGCCGGGAATGATACGCTCGGGGGCGTGGACGAGGTTGATGTCCTTACCAATCTTGAAGCCATTGGCTTCAATCACAGGACGCACGAATTTGTCGATGGTGCCAGGGCTGACGGTCGATTCTATCACGACGGTAGCGCCTTGGCGACATACCTTCATCACCTCTTTGACGGCAGCCACCACGTAGCAGGCATCCACCTTTTTGGAAAACTTGTCGTAGGGTGTAGGCACACTAACGATGTAGGTGTCCGTCTGTTGGTATTCCGTGGTGAACTTGATGCCAGCCTTCAGTGCGTCTTGGAACAGTTCGTCCAGTCCGTCTTCCTTGAAAGTGGTCTTGCCCGCATTGAGCGTGGCCACCAACTCCTTATTATAATCCGTACCGATGACCTCCACGCCGTGCGAGGCCAACATTAATGCTGTCGGCAGTCCGATGTAGCCCAGCCCGATTACATTAATCATTTTATAACGCTTATTAAATCGTTTCCAAAAACAGAATAAAAGAAAACTCCTACGGAGTATAACCCACTGGTTTATCGTACTTTGTTATTAAAAGTAAGCTCCTACGGAGCAATTCCCAGAAATCCCCTTGGTGAACAAATTAGTATGGATAATGCGTGGTAATTATATGTTTTACATAGCATTTTCACCATTGAGGACACGGATAATGCGTCCGCAGGCCAAGCCGTCGCCGTAGGGATTCACCGCTTTGCTCATCTTGTCATAATACTCGGAGTCGTCGAGCAGGCGCGATACCTCAGAAACAATGAGGTCGTGGTTCGTGCCCACCAGTTTCACCGTGCCAGCCTCCAAGGCTTCGGGGCGTTCCGTGGTGTTGCGCATCACCAATACGGGCTTGCCCAATCCCGGTGCTTCCTCCTGGATGCCGCCAGAGTCGGTCAGCACCACGGTGGATTTCTCCATCAGGTAGACGAACTCCAGATATTGCAAAGGCTCAATGAAGAAGAAATTCCCGTAAGCCGTCAGGTCGTCGCCAAACACCTCGTGGATAGGCTTGCGCACATTGGGGTTGAGGTGCATAGGATAGACAAAGTCTACGTCGGGGTATTTCTCCGAAAGGTCTTTCATGGCCGTCACCATGCTGATGAAGCCTTCGCCGAAGTTTTCGCGCCTATGGCCAGTGATGAGAACGAGTTTTTTGTGGCACACAGATTCCACGGATTTTGTGGCTTTTCCACCTTCACTGGTACAATTTGCGCGCCCCAACCTTTTCACGTCATAGCCCGCTTGGCGCAGGATGTTCTCCTGCTCGGCCGCAAGGGCTGGGTCGTTCTTAAGTTTGTCGACCACCAGATGCAAGGCATCGATGACGGTGTTGCCCGTGACGAAGATCTGTCCGTGAGCCTTTTCCTCCTTGAGGTTCTTCTCCGACAGGGGCGTAGGCGCAAAGTTGTAGGTCGCGATGCGTCCCGTGATTTGTCGGTTCATCTCTTCGGGCCAAGGGCTGTAAATATTGAAGGTTCGCAGTCCGGCTTCCACATGTCCCACAGGAATCTGCTGGTAGAAGGCGGCCAAGGCGGCAGCGGTGCTGGTCGTGGTGTCGCCATGCACGAGCACCACGTCGGGCCGACATTCCTTCAGCACGTCGCGCATCCCTGTCAGCACTCGGGCGGTCACATCGTACAAGTCCTGACCCTGTTTCATGATGTTGAGGTCGTAGTCGGGCTTCACGTCGAATATCCGCAGCACTTGGTCGAGCATCTCGCGATGCTGTCCGGTGACGCACACGACCGTCTCAAAATCATCGGGATGCTTTTGGAACTCCTTCACCAGCGGGCACATCTTGATGGCCTCGGGGCGGGTTCCGAACACGAGCATTATTTTTTTCATTTTGCTACGCTGAGTAGGAGTTGGGCATCACGGAATCAGCACTTCGGCATAAAGCTATCGCCTTGTCAGTCCCATCGAACGACAATACATTCTTGATTATCAAAAAGATAATTCAGATTCAAAAAAGAATCCATGATGCTAATATTGGTCTGAATTTCTTTGCAAAGATATGAATTTTTATAATACAATAAGGTATGAAGTACACATTTTCAAAATTTGTTTGCAACTATTTGACAATCATACATTGCCGATGCAAATTATTTTTTTTGTGGCCGAATCCGATGCATGACGAAACATTTTTTCCCGAAAAAAACTTGCCATGTAAGAAATTTGTCGTAACTTTGCAGCGCAAAGTACTTTTAGAAAGATGGAAAACAAGGAAGTCATCAGCACGTTGAACGACATCAAGGACATGATGGAGCGTTCGTCCAAATTCAAGGCTATCAGCGGATTATCTATTATCATCGTGGGCATCTTGGCCTCGTTGGTTTCAGCTTATATCTATTTTTTCCTGGGTGATTACAGCATCAACACGCCCGCGAAGTGGCGGCTGACGGCTTGGATTGCCATCGCTTTGTTGGTCGTGGCCTTCTCGACCGTGTTCGTCATGGCCTACCTGAAAGCCCGTCGCAACCACCTCCGTTTCAACTTCGACACGACGCTGCGCCGTCTTCTGCTCAACTTCTTCATTCCATTGGGCGCAGGAGGCTTGCTTTGCATCGCCTTGCTCATGCAGCAGCATTATGGACTCGTTTCGTCCATCACCTTGATTTTCTATGGACTCGCGCTCATCAATTGCAGCCATTTCAGCTATCCCGACTTGCGCTATTTGGGCTATGCCGAATTAGCCTTAGGGCTGGTTGACTGTTTCCTCGTCAACTACGCTTTACTGACGTGGTTCATCGGCTTTGGCGTGTTCCACATCGTTTTCGGAATCATCTTCATCGTGAAATATGGAAGGAGAAACTGAGCCATGATTGCGAACTTGGACGGACTGAACAAGGCTTTCGAGAGCAAGATTCGCTTGGGCATCATGTCGGTGCTGATGGCCAACGAGTCGATGGACTTCACGACCATGAAATCGCTGCTTGAACTCACCGACGGCAACCTGGCCAGCCATGCCCGCAGCCTCGAAGACTTGGGATACATCCGCTGCGAAAAACGTTTCATCGGGCGCAAGCCCAACACCACCTATACCATCACCGACTTTGGGAGGACTGCATTTGCTGCTCATATCCAAGCACTTGAGTCGTTCTTGAAAAGCCAACATTAGAACATTATATTTTTTTGCCTATTAACTTTGAAATTCAAAGTACTTTCTAAATAGATTACAAACCTTAAAAAACACATCATCATGACAACAAACGAAGAAAACATGTACTTCGGCGAAAACCAGCCGACGGAAAACGAAAACGCCAACAGCCAAAACACGAAGAAATCACGTCCGGGGATGAAGCTCCTGCTCATCACGTGTATGTGTGTAGCTTTTCTCATCCCGCAATCCCTGCTCCGCAACTTGGTGTCGGAAAGGCAATCCAGGGAAAACATGGCCGAAAACGAAGTGTTTGCCAAATGGGGCGGCAGCCAAACCTTGGCGGGACCCATGTTGGAAGTCACCTATTCGGTCGACAGCACCTCGAAGAAACGCACCACCATGCTTTTGCTGCCCGAACTGCTCGACGTGAAAGGCGACGTCAGCACCAAGGCACTGAAGCGTGGTATCTACGACTTCACGGTCTACGAAACCGCGATTGACCTGACGGGACAATTCAAGCTGCCCGCCGACTTCGACAAAAACCACAGCGACAAAATATGGCACTTCGACGAAGCACAAGTCGTGGTCGACCTTACCAACCTGAAAGGCTTGCGCGACAACGTGACGGCCAACATTGGCGGCACGCAACACAAGATGGAGCCAAGCGGCGACAAGTGGAGCCTCTCCTGCCCCGTCGACCTCAGGGCACTCATGGAAGGCAAAGCCATCGATTTTGCGGTGACCATCCCCTTCAAAGGCTCAGGCGACTTGCTGTTTGTGCCCACAGGCCAAACCACCACCATCAACCTGAAGTCGGACTGCACCACACCCAGTTTTTGCGGTGAATACCTGCCCGACGAACGACAGGTGAGCGAGAGCGGTTTCGACGCCTCATGGAAGATTTTGGCCATCAACCGCGACTATCCGCAATGCTTCGCACTGACAGACAACAGCATATACAAGTTCCAGAACTCAGCCTTCGGGGTTGAACTGAAAGTCCCAGTGGAACAATACCTGCAAACCGACCGCGCCATCAAATACGCCTTCCTCATCATCCTGCTCACCTTCGCTGCCGTGTTCTTCGTGGAGATGCGCAAATCGCTGCCCATCCATCCCGTGCAATACCTACTCGTTGGCATCGCAATCATCGTTTTCTACACGTTGCTGCTGTCGTTCTCCGAACACATGAATTTCGGGCTTTCCTATCTCATAGCCAGCGTGATGACCATCGCACTGATCGTCGTTTTCATGGCTTCGGTAACCAAGGACAAAAAGACGGCCTTGGGCATTGCGGCATTGCTTGTGTTGCTTTATGTTTTCATCTACGTTTTGCTGCAATTGGAGAGCTACGCCCTGCTCGTGGGCAGCGTCGGTTTGTTCATAATCTTGGGAATTGCCATGTTTGCCACACAAAAAATTGAATGGTACAAGAAAAAAGACTAATTTTGCAGCGATTTTGGCGACTGGCCATTAGCTTCTGGCTATTGGCAGCTACCAATATAGCGGAGATTGCGGATCAAGTCCGCAATGACGCTGTCGGTTGAAGCTGTCAGGAGCCAGCTGCAAATTCTTGAATCTTAAATCTTTAAATACTAAATCTTAAATTAAAGACAACATGGCTTTTAACCTCAGAAACAGAAACTTCCTGAAGCTTTTGGACTTCACTCCGGAAGAGATCAAGTTCTTCCTGAAACTGG
>Ga0247609_10000925_pt1 | contig 37230 bp, 66 predicted proteins | sample 172DNAGHGlowgp2_FD_193487 | JGI IMG/M metagenome (GOLD analysis project Ga0247609, IMG submission 193487) | Sheep rumen microbial communities from Palmerston North, Manawatu-Wanganui, New Zealand - 1728 DNA GHGlow gp2 | ecosystem: Host-associated > Mammals > Digestive system > Stomach > Rumen ... | reverse complement strand
AAGTGCCCATTGATTTCCTTCTTCTACCAACTCAGCAACACACTCAGCCAGTTTATCCTCCGGAAATGGAGGGAGAATGGAATCAAGCCAAGCTTGATCCATAACTTCTTCTTGTGCCTTTATAAGCTGTTCTTCGTAAAGAACAGAAGCACAATCTGGACAATAATTCGTAGACTTTGAAGCCTCGAATGTATGTCCACAACGTGCGCAGTTACAGAGAATCGCGCCTTCTTTACTCTGGAAAGGTGTAATCTTTGCCATAGTGTTTTCTGGTTTTGGTTAATACTTACAGTTCAAAGTATTTACTTATACCTATTGGTATACTGTTTCGTCCAGTCTCATCAGAGTATATTTTATATTATAGTGGTCTCCTGGTTGACCACTACCCATTTAAGGGTGCCCAGTTTCTTGTACGGCACTGGGCTAGCCGTTAATACATTAAATAGCTTATTTATTCTGCTGCTGTTTTTCAATTGATGGAATAATCCATTGGATTAAATCCGCAATTTCTAATCGAGCACCTTCCTCAATATCAGTACGATAGAACTCTTCTTGAGCCCACTTCTTAAGAGCCTCAAGGTCGTTACATTCATAATGATACTCAGTAATCACCATCGTTAACTTAATGTCCCCTACTTCGAGAACATTAGTATGAAAAGGAGAAAATGTCATAACACAAGCATTAATGCTAGCTCCTACACAGGTGTGTGCAGGAGCCAGCAAGTAAGACATTAAACACCACGAACCTTGCTGAGATCCAATTCGGTACTCATATCCAGCCATTCAGAAACTGAACAAATTGCAAGACCACAATCAGACTCTTTATAAGTGCCATCGTCTTGTACACGATAATACTTGTAAGAGTAAGCTACTTGATCAAGAATGATGGAACATGACTCGAATGTGTTCTCATAGTAAGAGCGATAGTCAGGCTTGAATCGAAGATTCTCACCAGTGTCAACACTAATACCCTTGAACACAAGAGCTACATTAATTGCCGTTAAGTCAGGATCCGCTTGAACACTGCTCAAATCATTAATGATGGAGCTAAGATCTACCCCATTTTCTGAATTGAACAACATAGCTTTAATAGCCATAAGTGTACTTTTAGGAACTCTAACAGTTGATGCATTTGATGATTTCTGTTTCATAATTTCAATGTATATTTATGATTAATAAAAGTAAATTCAATTTAGGAATAAATAAAAAACTCTTAGGTACTTTCACAAGCACCTAAGAGTACATTCACTTAATTCTTTTAATCATGGAATGAGTAGGGAGATTTGTAGCCAAAATTGGAATCTCCCTACCTAATCACTCAACAGAGTTGCCGTCCTTGTCAACAGCAAGGAAGTCGACGAGAGTGATGACGCTGTACGCTTTGCCTGCTGCCCTGTCACTTGGGAACGGTGCAACCTTCACATCGCGAGCGTTGTCCACCTTACAGTGGTCATGCTTGTTGCCACGCTTCTTCTGAACAGTGTTAAGAGCGTCACGAACAGCTTGAATGCGTTCGAGAATCTTAGCGCGACCACCTGGTGAGCGCCACTGCTCAGCATACCAACCGTTGGGTTGGTCTTCTTTGCCAGTGGGCTTACCATTGTCGTCAACAGGACGTGCTAACGTGTTCAGTTTGCTGAGGGTGATGGCAATCAAGCGGTTCTCATTGACCTCTTCAACGATAAGGCGGCAATATTCATTGCCGTTATAGGTTGCGAAATCAATGCAAAGACCAGCATCAATAACCTCTTGACTGGGCCAGTAAAACTCAGTGCCCTCTTGAACACCATTGCCACTACCGTCAGTGACGGCTGCTCGCTTGGAAGCTTTCTCCAGATTGGATTCAGCCTGTTCTTTGGCCTTCTTCTCATCAAGACCCAAGAAATCAAAATAATCTTTGTTTTCTACCATGATAGTTTAAATTGAAAATCTATAATTAATACAGACCGGCACATCCCGGCCTAGATACCCGTCGATGTCAACAAGTTGACTCGTTGGACTATACATTTTTTAGGCAGCCCGCCCCTGGTGTGGGGCAGGCATACCAAAAAAAGTAGCCGTTTTTGGTTGGAACGGCTAAACCTTGTAGCAAGTAGATTACTTGTAGTCCTTGAGTGCAGTTGTGATAACGCCCTTAGCGACTGGTTTACTATCGCTATCTTTCACGATAGTAAACTCGTAATTGGTCACCATTTCGGTGCCGTTATTGTAGTCGCTGGTACGGATTTCGTATTCATCGGATACTAAAATGTGCCACTTCTTGTCACTCAGCATTTTGCTCAAAGCGAGCAGACGCTCGCCAAAGGTGCCGTCAAGCGACCTATAGGCGTCAAAGAAACTTCCGTGTAACGGCTCAGTCTTGAACAATGAGCCATTGCGGATGAATTTGCCACTTTTGTCAACAAGCCTGGGCTCTCTTGTGAAGCGTCCTTTGGCTATGTGGTATAAATGGTCTTCGTTGTTAAACTCGGGACACAACGTACTTAAATATGTGTTCTTCTCGAATTTGTCCAAGCAAAAGCCCATTAACTCGCCAGACAAAGCGTCAGCATCAGGTAAACGGAATTCCATACCCTTGAACAGGGTGCGGGATTTCTGACCTACGATAGCATCATCGTTAAAATGACTCTGCAGCTTTTTAATATAGTCCTCTGCACTCAACCCTGCATTTTCAGCAGATTGTTTGCGTGCTTCTTCATACTTTGGATTAACCATAATTGTAAAAAGAATTAAGTGAATAAGTAGTTAATTAACACGAAATTTATTTTGTGCTAAAATCGTGACGACTCGCTCGCTATCAACTGAACGGTGGTCACTCTCTCACGCACGCTATAAATCTCTAAATATATATCTTTGTTATAATTTTTGACGATTTTCTCCGCTGAACGCCCGGGGGCGTTCTAGCGAAGCCTACTCTCCCGCGCGTAAAATATAATAAAAATTTACCTTAGTATTTCCCATAAAATCCCTATTTCCTATAATATAACTTTTACCATATTAACTTCACAGTTATATGGCTATGACTTTAAAAATACTAGTATAGTCTTTAAAAAAACTAATTTTTACAAAAAGTTAAAATATTATTTTTATAGTTATTTCTATATAATATATTATATAATATTAATATATATTCCAGTTTCTGAAAATTTTTCAAGTTGAGAATTTTCCCTTATATATTATATAAACTCATTTTTCTTTACGTATACCGGGGGGGGGCATAAATTGGCTTTAAAAAAATTAAAATTATATATAATTTTTTATTTTAGTTAAACAATGTTAAATAACTTGTTTAGGTTTTGCCGAAATGAAAATTAATAGTATCTTTGCATTGTAAAAATAATAACATTATGGATAACGATATTTGTAAGAAATTAGAAGAGAAAAGAGCAGAAGTTTTATATTCTGTCTTAGATTTACTAAAAGAGGCACTAGATGATAATGATATGGAACAAGCAGACTTCTTGCTTTACGCACATTCACAATTATGTTAACTAAGATAATAAAAGAATTTGAAAGGGACATTAATAAAAGAAAATTTGATTATATATAGCAAATGATGTAGTTTATTCCTGACAAAGATTTGCTTAGGCTTTATGAAAAACATCGTAAATTCTTTACTTTTGTACAATCTTTAAGCGAAGAAGAACTATATGAAAGACCTAAAGTATTAGATGAAGCTATTATAATCTTTAAGTCTTGGCTATATAATAATTATAATTGTATTTAAAAATTTGCCCTATGGTGTAATGGTTAGTCACAGTGGTCTCTAAAACCATTAGTCTGAGTTCGAGTCTCAGTGGGGCGACTATGATACCAGCAAAACCAGGAATTTATTTATCAAATGGAAAGTATTTCCAAACTAAAAATCTGCAAAAGAAAGCTAAGAAATTAAAAGACTTTCAAGTTGTTGAAGTTTTAGAAACTACTGATTGTGCAGAATTAGATCAAGCTTTAAATAAATATAATAGAGCACCAATTAAAGAAGATAAAGAGCAAAAAATAATCCTGCACCATTATCATAATAAGGATACAGGATATTCAATTACAAGTATATATGATGGATTAAACACAGAAGGATATACTCAAATAGATTAAATGAAACAAGAACAAAAATTGAGAGAGAAAGCCATAGCCGATTTCAAATTTAATTTAGGTCTTGCACTTAAAAACTGCGAGATACTTTATAAAATGGCTGAATCGGCAGATTTATTAAATGACCAATTCTTTCTAGATTGGCTTGACTCTTTAAATGAAATATCAGTAAGACATTAATGGTATCAGAATTAAGAAGAATAAGAATTGAAATAGCAAATCTAGAAGCACAACTTGAAGACTTTATTGGTTAGGCTAAGTAGATGAATTAGTAGAGATTGAACTTGGAACAAGAAGTTGCCAACTTGAAAAAACAATTAGAGAACAATGGTAATAAATGATGATTGGCTTATCAAATCTATATATGATAAACTTGTTGAAGCACTTGATGAAATATTAACTTAGATTAAAAAGAATGGACTTCTTAATGATCCCTCTTTTGAAAATTGGACAGATGATTTATATAAAATAATTTATAAACACTCAAATCATGATTAATGTAATTCAAACACTTAAAAATTTAAATAAAGAATTTCCACGATACTAGCTAGACACTTTAATTAAGATTGTGGAATGTGTAGTAGAACAACCAGACAAATCAACATACATCCCTTGGGATAAAAGCATTACTTGGTATAATACTCCAATCACGTGTAGTCAATATAAATCTGACCCAGAAGACTTGGGATTTACATATACTACTTGTACTAAGAATCATGCAGTAGATAAAACATCGTCAAAACAAAATATCACTACTGAAGAAGATATTAATTTCTTCAACGAATTAAAGGAAATGCTTTAAAAAAAATTAAACCCTGACTCATTAATTTGAGCCAGGGTTTTTATTATAGGTTACTGTTAGCTAATCTAAAGTTGGCCCTCAATTGGAATATCATTAGCTGCCAAATAATCTAAATATGCTTGAGCGTTATCTTTAGTTACCATTTTACCTTCTGGAGTAGCCATAACTAAATCTCCTGGACTTAATTCTTTTCCAGAAACATCTTTAATTGTAGTTATACCATTCCATTTGTCTTTAGATGGTAAGGGCCCATAAGCGTACTATCTTATAGGATTACCCTATTGGTATCTTTTAATAAGTTTATTTTTCATCACACATTTTTATTATATAATAGCATTGTTTTTATTCGTTTAAATACTCTATCAATTTTTGTTTAAATTCGTCGTAGGAAAGTTGTCCTAATATAAATTGTTTTAAGTATTTTTCAATTCCATTATGAGCAATATCTTCTGTGGATCCTTTTACGTTATAAGTATTGTCATAATCTCCATCTAACTCATAGTTAGGAGTTCCTTGAATGCCTTCTAAATCTGGATCATCATTTTCATACTAAAACGCATGAGAAAGTTCTGCAATATAATCATCTATGAAAGTTCTTTCTCCAGCGCCACTTCCAATAAATATTTCGTTATCTTTACTATAGAAAGGTCTTACATGTTCTTCTCCGGCCTCTGCCCCAGAATAAGCCTTCATTTTAGCTCTTTCCCATTTAAGTTTTTCTAAATAATCTCTGATTTTATTGCTGTTTATTAATTTTGGTTTACCAGACCTATTGTATATATTATATGTTTTATTAACTTTAGAATGTACTGTGTTGTTATAAGATCCTTCAAATTTTTGAACCTTATCTCTCATAGTTTCTATATCATCCAAATCACTAATATCAAAATTATATTCGTCTCCATATTGTTTGGCATACATACGTATATAATATCTTGCTTCATCTGGATCTGAAACACTATTAAGTATATTATATGCGTTTGTTATAGCGCTCTACTATGATTCATAATTATCTAAACCCTAATATGCAACAAATCTTTTATCTCCCCACATTTCTTTTGCTCTGTCTATTGTTTGACGATCTTTTTCTTGCATAGTATATTCATATTCAGGAACACGTACATGTCTAGGTACTGAGTCTCCCTCTTGGAATTTTTTAATTAGTTTCTTCATATATTTTATATTAAAATAACATTACTATTTTAGTACTCACATTATAAATAAGTTTCTGTATTTAAACTTATCCTTCATATCTATAAAATTTCGTATTTTGTCCACGTTTTGCTTTATTTCCATACACATTCCAACTATTCTAGTAGAAGTCAGATACCCACTAAGAACCATCATACATGCTAACATGTCCCTGACCATTAGTTCCTAATCCAGTTATTACACACATATCACCAGCCTAAAAGTTAGTAGTGTCATTTGGTAGCTAAACCCAACCAGATTTAATAAAATATTTGCCAAATTGCCCTCCATTTCCTGGATATCCAGGATCTAAGTTTCCAGCTTTAAGAGCTAATCTGATAGCTTTACCACACATATGTCCAGAACTATTAGGGTCTTTTTTAGGCCAATCAGCTTCATTTTCGCTCTTTCCTTTCATATCAAATTGTGTATTATAGTGTAATGTTGCAATTGCACTTTTTACATCAAAGTTTCCTTTTTTATTATTTACAGTGGGATATTCAAACGGAACAGTATCACCTTTATTAATATACGAAGAAACTTTAGTTCCGTTACTGTCTTTTTTGTCTACTGAATTATATAGGTACTTCTACACTCCTCCAGTTCCACCAAGCCACGCGCCAAAAATTAATCCTTGTATTGTATGTCCTTTTTTCTATGCAATACTAGTATATTTAGTTAATTGATTTTCAAACCATTTTGCTAAATCAATACCTGCTTTAATCTAAAGTTTATGGTCATCCATAAACACGTCATTAGATGCCGATACGCCTAGTCTTTTTAAAGTGTCTTTTTTTGTTCCAGGCATAAACTAAAAATAACCTATAGCTCCACTAGAGTGTGTAGCTCTAGGATTAAATCCAGATTCGACGTAAGCAATTTCAGTTAATAGGTATCTATATTTAGAGGCGCTTGGATCTTCCTATATTACTTCATCAAAAGCAGTATTAAATTCCTATAAGTCTTTTTCATCATAATACTTTGAATTAAAGTTATATGTGTGTACTTTATAAACAGGTTCATTTCGGGATGTGTTAATATCTTTAGCCTCTGGTATTTCTATCTATGTATCTTCAGAAGAAACATCTGAAGAATTATCTTTTTCAGTTTCTTTTGCCCAGTTTATTGCTTCGTATAAATTATTATATACATCATTTATACTCGCAGGACCTTCCCATACATCATCTTTTCCGAAATGTGAAAATTCATCAAAAAACTAATCTTCATCATTTATAGAATCCGATAACGAGACAAATTTATTAAAGTATTTTTCTCCTAAATTATAATCTATCATATTAATGTTTCCATTTTTTAGCATTTCTAGCAAAATTAGCTCGCTTCTTTAATTGAGGAGAAGCATTAGGATCTCTTAATACTTTACTTGCATACTCTTGAACTCCCATGCCAGCCCTTTTAGCTGCGGCAGTAAATTTACCTCTATTTTCTTTCTTAATATGTATCTTAGAACCTTTTTTATATGATTCTATTAAATCTGCAGGCAAATTAGTCCAAGCTTGTCCTAACTAGGCCACAAAATCATTAAAAAAATTATTACTTCTTGTCATATTTTCTTTTGTATTTAAATTTATTTTTCTATCTGCAAAATTAATAATATCTTTGCACAGAAACAAAAGAAAGTATAACGTATCTGAAAATGAAAAAATAAGTTTATGTTAATACAAAAAAGATATTTTATATAATAGAATAATTGAACCTGATACCACTAGATGAATTTAGAATTTTTAAATGCCGCCTATAGTTGGCTTAAGAAATAGTCTCCTGATGTTGTACGCCTCGTGTGCATCGCTTTATTGCTTTGGATCTTTGGTAACTATACAGCAACAGGAGTTAAACGTGTTTTGAATAATTCAAAGAACACGGAGAGGTAGGACAAAAGTGAAAGAGAATAGTACACAATAGATATAACAATAGATGTTAATAAATATATTTAGAATGTACTAAACTTTGATACAAACGCAAGTAATGTAATTTTATTAAACTACCATAATACACTATTAAGTACCAACGGGTTATCGTACAAGTATTTAACCGCGGTTTGTGAAAAGTTTTAGGGAGTAGACACACGTCCATGTATAAAAGAATGGAAAGAACTTGACTACCTAAATTACGGAGAGGAAATTTAGAAGATTAACGCCAGCAAGTATATTATGCTTGAAGATAATGATATATATATGAGATCATTTCCTAAATTTGTTTGGGTAATGCATAATAGCGGAATTAAAGCTGCATGCTTTTATCCAATAATTGGAATGCATGAACCAGTAGGAATGCTAATTATCGGTTATAGAGACGAAGTAACTAATGTGGACTTAGAATATGTCAGAAGACTTATTTACCCAACGATATAGCCTTTAGCATCACTACTAGATTATAATGCACATATAAATAGAACTAAATATGATGAAGAAAGTTGATAAACAAAATGGAAATGTAAAATACAATGACGAAGAACATTTGTATTGGAATGATGATGGTAAATTTATATCTGTAACTACACTTATAAACAGATATGAACAACCTTTTGACGAAGATTTTTGGTCTGGATATAAGGCTTTAGAGAAGCTACTTACTAAAGAACAATTTAAGTTTGAAAAACCAGGATTACTACAAAATCAAAAGATTAATTTACCATATATGTTAGATGCGTATGATTTTACTGAAGATGAATTTAATGCTATTAAACAGAATATTCTTGATGAGTGGCAACGTTCAAGAATTGAATCTTGTGAAAGAGGAACTAAAATCCACAGTAAAATGGAACATCTCTTTTTGGATAAAAAGAAAACTGAACTTAAGCGGTTCGGAATTGGTGGAAAATTTGACGTTAACACGAATCAGTCTTTAGAAAACTTAAATAAAGACTTACTAGATATAGACAAAGGCGTGTTTCCTGAGTATTTAGTATATAGAGTATCTAAAGATAAGAAGTTTAGATTAGCAGGGCAAATCGACTTACTGATTAAAGACGGAAATGATATCTATATAATAGATTATAAAACTAATAAATCTATTGATGAAAAGTCACATTTTGATAATAGAACTAAGAAAAACAAAATGATGCAGTATCCACTTAATAATTTAATGGACTGCAATAAAATGCACTACACTTTACAATTATCTACATATGCTTGGATGCTTCAACAGATAAATCCAGAGTTTAAAATAAAACGCTTATGTCTTATTCATTTTGATCACGAAGGTGGAGAAACTGAATATGAATTAGAATACTTAAAGGATGATGTTGAACGAATGTGTAGAGATTATAAGAGACAGTTAGTGCTTGAAGAAAAAGCACGAAATAGAAAACCTATAGAATTTTAATAACGGAGTGTCTTTCTTACTTTATTAAGAGACATTAAACATAATATAATAATGGGTATAAGTGCAATAATTGATGGGCACGTTAAAGAAGTACTGAAACAAAATAGTAGCTTAAGTGATACACGTTTAAATATTTGTAAAACGTGCCCTATTTATACAGAAAGTCCAGTTCTTGGACCTATATGTAATAGTCATATATGTTATAATGAAAAAACTGGAGAGATTAGAGATACACGTGGAGATGGATTTAAATGTGGTTGTGGTTGCAGATTGCGTGCAAAAACTAGATTAGATTACGCAAAATGCCCACTAGGTAAATGGTGATTTAATATGGATAATGGTAAAATGAATTATTTTGGCGGCGACTTAGCCGTAAGTATGGCTGGAGCAAAGACTTTAGAAGAAGCAACAAGAGAACAAGCTGTAGAAACTTTTAATAAGAAGAATCAAGAAATTGCAGATCAAGTTAGAGCAAATATCGAAAGACAATTAGAAGAAGGTAAAAAGCTAGACGAAAAGATGAACTCTTTAGAGATTGTTCCTCTTAATAATTATGTACTAGTTAGACCTTACGATGAAAATCCTTTTGAAAAACTTGTAGAAGAAGGAGGAATTCTAATTGCTAAACCAGGCGGACGTTTTAAAAATCCAGACACTGGCGAAGATGATGTTGAGTATAATCTTTCAGTTCAAGCTGATGTTATTGAAGTTGGCCCAGCGTGTAAATATGTAAAGGAAGGTGACGTTGTTTACTACCGCAGATCTTGTGGGGTTCCAATTCCTTTCTTTAGACAAGGCTTTGAAGTAGTCGCTGAGCCTCAAATTCATGTAGTAATTAACGAGGGAATTAAAGCTCGTTTCGCAAAATTAGAGAAGTAATATGGAAAATGAAAAAATTTATTTTTAGCCAGGCGATTTGGTAACTATTAGATAGGAGTTACCTAACAAACCTGTAATGTTAGTAGTATAGAAAGAAACAAGAACTTTTAAGGATAACAACACCAAAGAAGATTTCTTAATTGGAATTAAGTGTCGATGGTTTACTACCTCTGGTGCCTTAGAAGAAGCAATATTTAATACAAAGGATTTAGTATTAATTAAACAATGAATGAAGAACAACAAATTTAGCAAATAGCACTTAAATTAATTAGTATGACTTTTGGAATAGAAACTTAGAATGAACAAGAATTTACACAACAAGTGGAACAAGGATTAAGCCAAATTCCAAAAGAAAGACTAGAACCATTTAAGAAAAAAGTTATGGACTATGCTCAAGGATTATTTACTGGAAATATTAAATAGGAGCAATTACCTGAAGTAGTTAAAGATTTATAGACAACAGCAGGTTTACAGAGTCCTTTAATGGCAAGACTAGGTGCTAAACTTGCTTATATTAATAAATTAAATAAGAGATGAAATTCTTTTTATTTGATAATAGTGCTAATGAAGTGACTATTAATGAGCCTGAGATTTTATTAATACGAGAGTTTGCTGACCTATGGGATTTATCAAGAAATAAAACTAAAGAAGACCCAAAAGGCAGCAAACGATCTAGGGCTTATAGAGAGTTTACTTATATATGGTTAATGTGTGATTGGGCCTCTCCATATTCTGACTATACTGAATAGGAAAGACACACAGAGGCAATGAAAGATGCAAGATTAACAGAAAAAGAATGGACAGACCCAACATTTAGAGCTGCTTGTAGAAAATATAGAGAATTATAGAATAGTTCACGTTCTTTAAAATTAATCAAAGCTGCTGAAGATGTTGTAGATAAGATAACTGATTATTTTGAAACACTAGACCTGTAGGAACGTGATCCAATATCTGGAAAACCTATTTTTAAAACAAAAGATGTAATGGCTGAACTTAGCAATGTATCAGACGTTGTTGAATAGTTAAAAGCGCTTGAAGTACTTTATAAACGTGAACAAGAACAAGATAACGGTCTTATGGGTAATGTAGAAATTGGAGCATTTGATTAATTATGAAAAAATTAATAAAAAAGCATTAGCAAGGAGGTTGGATAAGTTGGCTAGGACAAGAAGGAGTGCCAACTTTAAAAAATTTACAATATTATGGATCTTATAGTAATCCAGTTCAGTTACCTGAACTAGTAGTTACTGCCCCAGTTCCTCCTCCAGTATTTGATAGAAGAGTAAGAACATATCCAGGAGGACATGAAATTATTTCAGATGCGATATTTGATTACTATAGGCACGATGATGGAACTCCATCTGCAACTTATATGGGAGATAATGCTCCTATACGAGGTGGAAGACTTATATTTACTTCTCCTAGAGGTAATGATACCATATGGACAGAGCCAACTCCAACAACTAATGATCATAAAGATTGGGATAAATATTACGGACCAAAATAGGATATGGGATGGATGGATATGTAGTATGTAAAACCAGCCAAAGATTAGAAAAAGGCAAAACAAACTTTTTATAAAAATGTAAAAAGATCCAAGCCCTCGAATAAAAATTATAAAGAAGAAGTAAATGCTTTACAAAGAGCTAAAAAAGGAAATTAATATTTAAAACTATGACACAAGAATACGAATTTTTTAAAGACTTTGCAGGTGTAACTAAAGAAGACCTTGAGATGTTTAAATGTGGTGGAAAATCTAAAATGAAGAAAAAAGCCTAGGGCGGTACTAAACTATAGAAGAAAAACTCTTATGAATATGACCCACATAAAGGAGAAACTCGCCCACCATTAAAAAGAGAATCTTCTCAAAGTGACTTAGACAGAATTCAAGAGGAGCAGAAAAAAGCAACTGTTGCTAGATAGTAGAAACTTAGAGAGGCTTATGACAAAGCTGGAGTAAAAAGTCTAGAAGATCGAAAGAAATACGATAAAACAAAAGTCGAATACTACAAGAAAAGACCTAAAAAGAATAATCCACTATATGAATAATGGCAAGAGGTCGTAAAAAGAAAGTAGAAACATTAAGTGAAGATTTCTCTAAGGAAGTATAGGAACTTAGAGAATCTTTGTTTATAGAACCAGAAGTAAAATGGGATGTGCCAAAAGACTAGGAAATTGAGTACTTTGATCCAGTATTATCGTATGAGCTAACTAAATATAGACCTATTGATGAAGAGAGAGGTTTAGATTTCTAGCCTGAATGGTTTACTGAGGCTAGAGATACCAAATTAGCTACTGGCAAATATTGTGCATATCCCCCAAGAACAAAAGCATATCATGATTTTTGGCAAAGAGAGTATGATAGATGTAATAATGGAATGGAGTCTCATGGGTATAGAATTACTGGAGATAACTACTTCTTTTTAAATTACTATTAGTTGCCTGAATCATAGGTACAAAAGACAGGACAAGGACGTGGAAAAATCTATCCTGCATTTTTAAGTAAACAATATGAATATTTCCACTATATAGAGATGTGCGAGTATACTCGACACGATGTATTAGCTGTTAAAAGTCGTGCAGTTGGATTCTCAGAAATAGCTGCATCTCTAGGAGTAGGAGTATATTCAACTAGACGAAATGCACACTGTGTATATACTGCTTTTGCTCAAGGACATCTAGATGATGTGTTAGGTAAAGCCTGGTTCTAGTTGGATAATTTAAATGCAGATACGGAAGGCGGTATGCGCCACGTAAGATAGAAGTATAATTCTGACTTATATAAAAAAGCTTCTAAAATTAATAAACAACGTGAAGAATTGCCAAACAGTTGGGGTTCTGATATTGAAGGAAAAGTTGTTGATAAACCTCGTAAGCTTCGTGGTGATCGTATTGATAGATTATTCTTTGAAGAAGCTGGTTCTAATCCAGTATTAAAGAAAACATACATTCAAGGAAACGCTCTTGTAGAAGTCATGGGTAATAAAATTGGAACTAGGTTTGTCTGGGGCACCGGAGGTGATGGTGCCTATATGGGGGACCTTAGTGACATGTTTTATAATCCACAAGGCTTTAATGTACTTCCATACCGCCATAATTATACCAGAAATGGTGAATATATATTAAGTGGATTTTTTATTCCATCATTTACGTTTGTGACCGCTCCTGGATTTATTGATCATAGAGGAGTCACAGATACTAAGAAAGCAAGGGAATTTAGGGAAAAGAAACGCGAATCATTATTATATGACCCTAAAGCGTATCTAATTGAATGTGCTGAATTCTGCTTTACTCCAGATGAAGCATTTGCTCTTGAGGGAGAAAATCAATTTAATAAAATTCTACTTGCAGATTAGATGGCTCAAATCTTAATGGGAAATGGGCCTAAAGAAGAAATAGGTGTACTTGACTATAAATTCAAAGACGGAAAAGTCGGATAGGAATTTGTAGAAGGAGTAAAATTTACTCCGCAGCTAGGAGGAAAAGTACATATACTAGAAAGACCAAGAGAGGATGATAATAAAAAAGTTCCCGTTAATCTTTACGTAGCAGGGATTGATGGAATTGACATGGGAGGAGAAGACACTTCAGAATTCACAAAAGACCCATCGGAATTTTGTGTAGTCATTCTTAGAAGAATGTTTGGAACTCATCCGCCATAGGTTGTTGCCTATTATAAAGACAGGCCTCAAAAAATTAAAGACGCACATATAGTGTGTCTAAAATTATTATAGTACTATAATGCACAAGCATGTCTAGAGTCTACTAGAATTTCTATATTATAGTTCTTTAGAGAGAAGAAGTGTGAAAATAAGTATCTAATGAGGCGCCCTAGGTCATGTCAATCTGATATTCAAAACGGAAAGAGTCGTCAATTCGGTGCGCCAGCTACAGAAAGTGTAATACGACATCAACTAGACTTAATCTCTGATTATATTGATGAATACTGTAGTGAAATATGGTTTAAAGAATTATTACATGAGTTGTCTACTTATTCTTACGAGAACAAAAGAAAGTTCGATATGGTGGCAGCTTTAGGAATGGCAATGTTAGCCAATGAAGAATTAATGTTCGTATAGCCTAAAATGGATAACTCGGATAAAGAGAAATTTAGAGTATTTGGTTACTGGGTTGATGAACGGGGAATCAAACACAAAGGAATAATTCCTCAGCAACGTGACTTCTAGATTTAGGAAACATTTACAAATCAATCATATACTGTAGATATGTATGGATATGAAAGACTTAGAATCAGCAGTCAGGGAATTAATTGAAACAATTTATGAAGTAAAATATACTAGACCTTTATATGTAAAAGAATTACAAAGATGGAACGGAGAACATCTTGGATATAAACTAATACTACCTTTAAATAAGGATGAAAAACCAATAGAGTTAGCTATGGAAGGTAATAAGGACTAGTTTTTAGACTTTATAAAAGATGAACTCAAACATAACGGGTATAATCGTGTAAAATTCTACACTGCATATAGAATATATTTTAGTCATGGCTGCTGCGAGAAATAACGATTACATAATAGAAAATATAGATAAAGCCATTAGTGAATTAGTCTACGATAAGTGGAAACTTCAGAAGGCTTATAATTATTACAACGGTAAACGAGATCCAGAATAGTTTAGGTATCTTGAGGAAAATTTTGGAATCGGAAATCCTACATCAGTAGAATTTACTCCATTAATCAAGAAACATATAGATGCTTTAGTTGGAGAATATTTAGATATTCCTATTTTACCTAAAGTATCTTGTAAAGATGCCGCAACTATCGCTTAGATACATAAAGATTTACAAGCAGAAATTGATAAATAGTTATATAACTATTATCAAAGCAAAATACAAAGTGTTAATATGCAATTTCAAAGAGGAGAGTAGCCGTAGGAAGACAAAAATATGGAAGCTCAAATGCAAAAAATGGCTGATGAAATTAATGACAATTTTGTTAGTGAGTACGAAATTGCAGCACAAAACGTAATTGAATACATTATCTAGTCTAGACAAACTGATCTAAAAAACAAACAACAGCAAATGCTGTTAGACTTACTGACAGCAGGATATGCTGTATTTAGACCAAAACCTTCTCCAAGTGGCAATAATGTCATGTTGGAAGTTTCTAATCCTTTAAATACATTCATTGATAGAAATCCAGAATCTCCTTATGTAACTGATGCTTACCGTATCGTGCATAGAAAATGGATGACTAAACAACAGATTCTAAATTAGTATGGAAAGGAACTCACGCAAGAAGGAAGAAAAGAACTAGAAGATATGTATGAACATTGCACAGAATATAGTTATACATATATAAGAACTTCAGCTGGACTACATCATCATGCCATGGCTGAAGGAGCTGTAAAAGGTCTTGCAAACGGACAGGTCGTAGTACCTGGTTACCCCGGAGATCCTGGCGATATGTATAATTATAAATTATTACCAGTTTATGAAGTAGAATGGATTGATGTAGATAAAGAAGGAGGCGAATATATTCAAAATAGATATGAAGGAGTTCGTATAGGTAATTCTATATATGTAACTACTGGAAAATCTAAAAATGTTATAAGAACAGTGTCTGACCCAACACGCTGTACTTTATCTTATGGAGGCTTGTATATATTGAATAGAGATAATGAGCCTTCATCATTAGTTCTACAATGTGCTAATTTACAAGACAAATACGATATAGTAATGTACTTAAGAGATAACATTTTAGCTAACTCTGGAACAGCTGGAGATTGGCTAGATGTATCTATGCTTCCTACATTCTTAGGAGCAGATACAACAGAACGTATTTAGAAATGGTTAGCCTATAAAAAGACTGGTATGGCTTTGATGGATTCATCCCAAGAAGGACGAGGATTTAATAATAATACTTTTGTCGCTGGATATGATGATTCCGTGAAAGCACAAGTTATTCAAGCCTTTGATTTAGTATTATTAAGAATTGAAGAATAGACTTCATCTATTACAGGAGTCTTTAGAGAAAGACTTAACGGTATTACTCAAAAGGATGCCGTATCCAATGTAGAGGCTGGTGCTCGAAATTCATTTACTATTACTAAGCCATTCTATCAAAAGATGGATACGTTAACAGTCGAATTATTAAGTACTTGTCTTGATATGGCTAAAATAGTTTGGAGTAAAGGTTTACAAGGAACATTAATTCTTGGAGATAAACTACAAAGAGTATTTAATGCTTTGCCAAAATATTTTACTCATACAGACTTCGATGTACATATTGTAGCTTCTACGCAAATCTTAAAAGATTTGTAGGATATGAAGGGAATAGTAATAGAACTGATTAAGTCGGGAATTATTGAACCAGATATTGCGGCAGATGCTCTTACTTGTAAGAGTTTATCAGAATTGAAATATACTATAAGAAAAGCTTGGGCAAAGAAAAAAGAAGAGAATAACTAGATATAGCAACTATCTCAAAAACTAGAAGAAGCAGAAAAAGCAATTCAACAACTACAACAACAGAATGAGCAGTTGTCTAAAGAAGTTGAAAAGAACAACGAAGCTAAATTAGAAATTGAGAGAGAAAAACTTAAAGCTGACACTCAAATCAGATGGTTTGAGGCTCAAACAAATAGAGACTTTAAGACTAATTAGGCTGAAGTTGATAAGTAGAAGGTACAAATCGAGCTTAACTAGTTATACGATGGCAATCCTTATAATGACCAAATAAGATTTACACGATAATGGAAAAAATATTCGACATAATACTTTCAAGTTTTGATTTTGGATATACATTATCTGTTAATATATTAACTTATCTATGTATTAAATTTATAGATTCAATTAACGGAGATGTAGGAGTACCAACTTGGACTAAGAGGATTGTGGCTGTATTTTGTGGAATGATATTAGCAAGTATAATAATAGTATCTTAGGGATTTTCCACTATAATAATTTATAGTTTTATTCTCAGTCTTATTAGTTGGGATGTCATATTCAAACCTTTATTAAAGTATTTTAAAAACTTAGACTACAATGACAATAGAAAACTTAGGGAATCTGAAACTTAGAATTAATGGTCCTTAGGAAGAAGAATATGCACATAAAGAGTATTCTTTAGATAATTTACCATACGATGGATCAGTTTCTGTACATTTTGTGACAAAAATAAACTTTGATTTGTCTGCAGAACTAGTAGATAATAAATCACCATACACTATTATAGTACATAATACAACTGATTAGATTTCTACTAGAACATTAGACTCTTTTGAAGTAACTGTTCCTTCTGATGGGTACTATGAGATTACTACTTTAATTCTTCCAACTACAGATTTTGTAGAATACGGCTTAGGATATAAAATAGGAACCAACGCTGATAGAGACCTTACTAGAAATATAATTGCTGTAGATACATAGGGCAGTTCAGTAAACTTTAAACTATTAACTTATACTAGAGATACAGAATCTGGATATTATTCTTATGTGTGGAATAGTTGGAAAGATATTACTTTAGATGAAATATTATTAATGCTTGAAAATAAAGAAGATACAGCAATCAAAGAATTGACTAAATCTGCGTTTGTTTACGACACTATCTATAAATGTTATATTACTAGATCACAAGAACTATTAAATAAATACACTGGAGAAAGTGGATTTTGTTCATAGAATAAATTATGTTCAGGATTACAAAATAAATATAATTTTGAAATATAGACAAGGGATTATTTATGGATGGCTATAAATGCTATTAAGTATTGTATTCAGAATGAAGAATATCTAAAAGCATTAAAAATATTAAATTGTGTTAATACTTGTTCCGGTGTATGTTCAGATATTAAATTCAATAATGTTAAGGTAACTAATACTGATTGTGGATGTGGTAAATAACTTGAAACTCCAAATTATAGACGAGTTTCTAGAATTATGTAAATAGTTTACTAATGGTAACGTAGATTATTGTTATCAAGATATATTAAATAAAATTTAGTATATAGAAATAAGAGATACAATTAAGGAAAAAAGCTTACTGGATCAAATACTCTTAACTTAATTATGGATAATACAATAAAAATAAGCACAATAAAGAATACACCGTGTGACTGTTAGGTTTCACATAGAGAACCTTTTCCTACAAATAGTTCAATTCAAGAATATCAAACAGATAATAAACCTGTGTACTTTAAAGTTCAAAATGTCCTTGGTGAACTAAAATCATAGTGGCAAAGAACAGAAGCAAAAAAGAATCTTGGAATTAAAGATATAGTAAATATAGAACAAATAAAGTTCGGTGATGGCTCTTAGGATTCGAATATTTGGAGAATAACATTATCAGATGGAGGAAAACCAGTATATTATGATTTTGTCGTTAACAACGGTAAAGATGGCAAAGATGGAGTAGATGGTATATCTCCAACAATAAGTGTTGGAAAAGTTGAAAAACTACCAAGTGAAAGTATGCCATTTGTTCGAGTTGTTGAAATTGGAAACAATAGTGTTCTAGAATTTGGTATACCAACAGGAAAAGGAGAATAGGGTTTACCTGGAGAGAAAGGAGACAAGGGCGACAAAGGAGATAAAGGCGACAAAGGTGATAAGGGAGATCCTGGAGCTAGAGGTGCTTAGGGAGAACCTGGCCCACAAGGAGCACGTGGACCTTAGGGAGATCCTGGACCTCAAGGAAATCAGGGTGCTACTGGACCATAGGGAGATAAAGGAGATTCTCCCACTTTAACTATTGGAAGCAATGGTAACTGGTATATAGATGGAGAAGATTCGGGAAAACCATCTAGAGGAGCAAATGGAACAAATGGAACTAATGGCAGAGGTATTAAAGATATAGAATATCTAGGAACCACTGCAAGTGGCGGAGCAAATAAATTAACTATAGTTTTAACGGACAATACTTAGTAGACATTTAATATATATAATGGAAAAGATGGAACTGGCGGTGTTCCAGAGATCCCATCTGAAAATATTACTAGAGAAGAAGTTCTGTAGTTATATATGGGAGATATATAGAGGGCAAGACAAATAGCAAACTCTAATCCAAATGTAATGTTCTAGTATATACTAAATGGAACAATTAATGGAGATAATTTTACTAAAGTTATATGGCATATAGGTAATTCAGTATTTATTGATGCCTTAGGAGCAATAATTGAATGATATGGATTTAGCATCTACAGGTTTATATACAACCAACGAAATTATTAACGTAGAATTAATAGGAGAATCTCTAAAAGAATATAATAAGGACAGTATTTAGAGAAAAATTACAAGTCTAAAAAGTTCTGGCGAATCTTTAGCAACTACTGGAACACAAGAATCTAGTTTTGGCGCATATGTCAAAGGCAATGAACTAAAAATGAATGGGAGAGTAATTGCACAAAGTAATGTAGAAAATCCTGGAATTTACGAAACAGATTCAACTAATTTTTCAGATGTTAGCCTTGCTCCTCATAGAAAATGTATAAATATAACTCTAGAAAACTACAATAAGTTACGAAATGGACAAGTTGTTCCAGGATATAAAGTTTATGATAAATATTAGGTATATAATATTGTAAATAATATTAATAATGCTGAGACAGTATATTATAATCCAAATGGACGTACAAATTTAATATATGCAAGTGCGGTAGGAAATATTTTACCAGAAAACACTGTAACAAGTAATACATTTACATTAATGGACGCTCCTACTCTTGCAATTAGAGATTTTGAGTTGCGAGTTAAAATAAATGAACCATTATAGCTGCAGTACTATGTAGACACTAGAAGATCTGAAGCTTTATATGAAAATAACTATGGAGAAACTTTTACAACTATCATAAAAGACAAAGACGGTACTATTTTATCGAAAAAAACCTCATATGCTGGAGAATAGTATACTTCTATAGTTCTTAGAAAAGATACTAAAGGTGATACCTGGTTCTCCATTTAGTGTATTGATAGTAGAGGAGTAGAAAGTCCAATATAGTATTTTGATGTATTTATAGATGACGATGTTCAAGAGGAAGTATATCAAATAACAGAAGAGGATCTAGCACAACATCATATAACATTTATGCTTGATAATGATGAAAATCTCCCAGACTTTAGTAAGCCGGATATTTATGATCCAGACATTGAATTTGAAGAGCTTAGAGTAAAGGGATTTTTTAATAGAATAGGTCTTACTAAACTTTTTGCAGATTTAAAAGCGCAAGGACATAATAATGTAGCGTTTCCAATAAATAAATACGGAAGAACTTATAGATTTTATATAGATATACACAAAAATATAAATGCCGAGTTCAATTATGATACTTTTGAAGGTTCTGTAAATTTTGGAACATAGACTTATTATTATGCAAAGATTACAGCACACACACCTTATGTTGTAGGAGAGGAAGTTAAAGGAAGTACTATAGAATTAACTGAAATTTTACCAGATAATGGGAAATCTCCACTACAATAGATCTTGGAAGACACACGTCATCTTCATAGAGATTCTAATGGAAAAATTAAAGTATACTGGGGAGAACAATATGTTAGTTAGGGAGAAGTACACAGTACATCAAATCCTTTACATGTAGAAAGTTTATCTAAGCTTACGAAATAGAAAGCAATTAAAATAGATGACCGTTACTACTATCCTCCTGCATATGTTCTGGAAGAAGAAGACAGAGAACTATATGTAGTGAACTCTACTGTATACTTTGAAGGAGACCTTCATTCCGCTGGAGATCCAATATTATTCCCAAATGACTTTACAGTTAACTTTAATGGAGCATCATTTATAATGATTCCTACAGAAGAAATAAGCATTGGTACAATGATGCAACTTAGAGGAAACTATAACACTCATATTATAGGAGGAAGTGGATCTAAATAGGCTGAAATTAAAGGAATGTATAAATCAATAAATTTCAAACGAGCCTTTATTAAAGCAGCCTATTGGAACCCTGGAGAATTTTTACATAATTGGAATGTTAGTAGTTCTAGATTTTGCTCTGTTACAAATATTAAGTCTACCTACTCACTTGGATATGATGGTACTGTAGGTAATTCATCACATGTTCCTGATTATATCGAAAATTGGGCAAGCTAGCCTCACAGCTTAGATTTTACTCACCTAGGTTATATTGGGTATAATGGAAATGTAAATAATGATACTACTCCAGTTGCAGAACTAGTAGCAGATTCTCCTGATAGATAGGAAGGAGCAACGCATATAGGTTTAGTTTATACAGATTATGCATATTGTAAAATTGCGTATTGGGATCCAGTATTAAACCAAAAATTTTATTCTCCGGACCTATTTATTGGACCCCTTGGATATGGAAAATATCTAGCTGGAAAGTAGCATGAAATATTCGTTAGTTTTTATAAAAAGTCTGGTAATAACTATAATTGGATTAGTACTATAAAAACACACTAGTACTATCTAATAAAAATTCCTCCAGAAGCGGATCATTTTAGAGTATGTGGATATGGTATTACTAAAAAAAGTGGAAATACTTATGTTTCAGTAGCAAATAGTGACGGAATAAACAAAGCTTTCCCTTAGATGGAATATGAGGGAAAGATTATGTCTAAGAATATTCTATATAAAGGATGTTCGTGGAGTCATACTAGGACTATAGCAATGTCAGTTTCATATGCTAAATCTATAACTATTGATGATTGTGGTTACACACTAATAGCAATTGAAAGCTCAAAAAACGGATTTGGAGTGACTCAGATGTTAGGAGACTTTGAAGAGGGATGGGAGCACACAGATAGAGTGACCATAAAAAATTGCAGAATATATGCAGGATAGAGTTACACATATAATGTATTCGGATCTGTATATATCTAGATGAACTGTGGTAGAAATCTTACTATGATAAATAATCGGACAGAGGATAAAAAGACAAGCATGGCATTGTTGGAATAGGGAGGAATCGAAAGTGCTTATATATGTAATAATGTATTTTCTGTCGGAGAAATAAGAAGAAGGCCTATGTACGAACATCCATGTATAGTTTATGAAGATAATGAATATAGAGACTATCTAGATCTTAGGGAATTTAATCCAGACATTTATAATGCTCTAGTTCTTGGTACAAGCTTACGCTATAATAGATGTGATGATCCAGTAATAGATAAGGTAGTTATTAGAAATAGCATAATTCCGGTTCTAAAGAGAACTCCAGGAGTAAAGTTAAAGGTTAGAGTAGAAGATAGCAATATAGAAGAGTAGGAAATAACTAATAGTAATTATGAATGACGTAATTAAACTAAGTAATTTTAAATCGAACGGTTGTAATTGCAATAAACCAAAACAGCCACAATGTGGTTGCCATTCGCCATAGATCGATCTTGATAATTATTTTAAAGTTAAAAATCTTTTTCAAGAGTTAAAAACAGAGTGGCAAAAAGATGAAGCTAGAAGAAATTTAGGAATTACAGAGATTAAACAGATAGAATAGTCTATAAAAAGTAATGAGCCGAGCGGAAAAAACGTATGGAGAATGGTGCTAGAAAAAAATGGAGATCAAAAGGTATATGAGTTCGAAGTAACTAATGGTGCCAACGGAAAAACTCCAGAACTTAGAGTAGGAAATGTTGAATCTTTATTATCAACAGTTAATCCATACGTTAGAACTAGAGGAACCATCGATAAACTACTATTAGATTTTGGAATTCCACAAGGAAAATCGGCTTATGAAATAGCGGTAGCAAATGGATTTACTGGAACAATTACCGAATGGTTAAATTCTCTAAAAGGACCAAAAGGAGATAAGGGAGACAAAGGAGACTCAAACGATTCTACAGGAAAACACATTGATAGTATAGCTTTAATTGATTACGGAAAGTACACTAAAGAATTTCTTGACCACTAGTTAACTGCAAATATGTACATATGGCAAATAAAATTAGACAATGGTGAAGAGTATAATATTTGGGTACCAGAAGGAATTAATTAGGTAGTGCCCGCAGGAACTCCAACTTTTTTATATAAAAAAGTATCATTTTCATAGGTACCAAAAGAATCAGACCTAATTGATGCCTTAGAAAGACTGCAAGAAGAAGTTAATGCAGATAGATACAATGGAAAAACTGTAGAAGAATTAACTAATAATACTAACGGATGGAGTAAATATTCTCCTATAGTTAGAAATCCAGGGCTTGACTTTGTATATTTAGCTACATCTGTAATAACAGCAGATAAAATTGAGCCTTGGTCGGTTACACAACTTACAGGAGCATAGGGTGCTCAAGGTCCACAAGGACCAGCTGGCCCATCAGGAAATGAAGGATAGGGATTGCTGGGACCAGTAATTCGTATGAGAGGAACTTGGAAAAGAGATGCTAGTCCTTGTTACAGAAATGATTCAACCCAAGCTCAATAGGGAAATGAACTAAGATTTATTGACGTTGTAGTACACGGTAATCCTGAACAAAAATACTGGATGGTATCTCCAGCACACTAGGGATGTGCTACAGATGAGCCAGGAACTTCGAGTCAGTGGGTTTAGGCCACAGAATTTGATTTTGCTTATATAAAAAATTTAATTACAGAATACTTAAGTACCTATACATTAGATGCTGAAGAAATAAGATTACACTCTAAAGGATATCAAAATGGAGTTCTTACCTCAGATCTAATTGTTGCAGGTATGACTAGTGGAGAGCCCCACAATAGTGCAGAAGTTAATCAATCCGGACAAGGAGATGAAGGAATACGAATTTGGGCAGGTTCTAAGATAGACGTATTAGGAAAAACAGAAGAGAATACATATTCATTAAATTTAAATAATGCTAAATTTAAAGTAAGACAGAGCGGAAAATTAGAAGCAAAAGATGCTGACATTGAAGGAACTGTTCAAGCAAATATTTTACGTTTAGGAAATCACGCACTTCTGAATACAAGTGGAGGAGGAAGCTTTTTAGCTCCAGAGAGTTCTAATGGATTTACATTACCAAAATTAACTACTGGCAAAATTTAGTTATTCTATTTATTAACTAGTAGAATATAGGATCATAATAGTATTAGAGTAACTGCTGCAGAGTCAGATTGGATTAAAGAAGCAACAGCTACGCAGTTGAGTGATCATTTTGATGCCAAATATGAAAGATTATACTAGTTATTTGGAATTAATAATGTTTGGTATGTAATCGAGTAGTCAATGAAGGCAGAACAACCTCAAGAAATACGACTCGCAACAGCATCAAATGCTAATTGTTATTTTTGCTTTAATAGTACAATAGATGATGGGCAAAGTGTTGGAGAAGGAGCTCCTACCTATAACCCACAGTGGAATATAGCTCCATCTACATTTACTATAGAAAATCGAGAAGCACAGCCAACTCTATATTCTTTTCCTGAAGAAAAGACATATTACATTTATGGAACATATAGTAAAGCTAATGTATCTACTCAACTAACACAATCTGGACAATACATAAAGTGTATAGGTAAAATATATTTTAATTTTAATAAGACGGCAAGTACTACAATGGATTCAATTATACTTGCTGGAAATACTTCAAATTATACTGATATGGAAGGAAGTGGACAAGCTCCAACCTATACATATACTATAGAAGATTCAGATACAGGATAGTCTAAGAACTTTAAAGTTACGATTAATTACTACACTAGTGGTATGCCAACAGGAATTTCTTCACAACTACAGTTCTTAATATCAGATAATCCGAAGTATGACGACAATTTTGAACATGAACTATCTAATGGTCTTATAGATGTTGAAGATGTTGGAAATATGTCAGCAGTTGCTACTTGTTTTGGAGACTTCTGTTTATCAAAAGTTACATATTCAACCGCTCCACAAAGTGAAGTTAATAGATTAATTAAATTTTCAAATTTATATAAATAATTATGTCTTGTTATAATAAGAAAAAATTAGAAGAGTCTGGGGTATCCCTAACAGAAAGAACTTGTTCTCCCTACAATCCTATAATCAAACAAATAGTTGATGACTGTTTAGGATTACCTATTTATCCAGTTACAAGTGTAGATGCTGTTATCGATGAAGAAGGAAATACCCTAAGAGATTTATTAGAAGAATTATCTAACTTAACCGGAGAATCTAATCCTGAGTATATAAAAATTTGGCAAAAAATTAATGAAATTCTTCAAACTATTCAAGATTTAAAAGATATTTATTTAACAGAGAATTCTACTGTTATTGTTACCCTCCGTAGAGATTTAGAAACTCTAAAAGAATTAGTTAGATATATAGCTAGAATGGGAGAAGAATCTAATTAGGATTATTATAGTAATGGAGTCCCATATATAGTTAAAGTAATTAACGATTTAAGAGATGCCATAGGAGATAATGATTCTCCAGAAAGTCTTATGGGAAAATTAAGGGCTTTAACGTTATTAGTTAAAGCTATCGCAGAGTACGATACACAGTACCAGTATGGTGATAGTCCAATGATTCCTATTATAAGTAAAATAGAAGAACTTAGTAATTGGGAAATTCCATAGGATTTAGAGGATCGTTTAACTGCAATACAGGAAAGTATAACTGCAATTTTAGAAGAGTTATAGAAAAAAGCAAATTTAGACGATGAATTACTCCAATATGGCGTATAGAAATTAGAAGCAGATGAATATCCTATAACTTCGGCGAAATTTGTTCAAATGGATGTTTTATCAGACTAGTATTCAACGTTAAGTGCTGGAATATACTATTTTACTGATGCATACCATATACAATTATCTGAAAGAAACAGATGTGACGTATTACCAGTTAGAGCACTGTCAGGTGATCATAGAGATTTATGGGAACTATCGGATATTGATGGAAATCCTATTATAGTTGATGGAAATAAATTATATGCAGGAGATACAGTTATAGGCCTTTAGGAACTTGGAGTAATAAAAAACAAGATTCAAAGACCTGTTGAAATGGCATACGGGTATGAAGCGGAGCAATTATATATTTAGAATGGACCAAAACATTGTACCATTTTAGATGTTAATCAAGACGATGAGGTTACGCTTGGAGATTATAACAGAGCCAGAGAGGTGTTATTTGATCTGAATAATAGAACCAACGCAGTACTATCAGTATTTGGAAGATCTCATATTTTACAAATTCTTTCTTCTTAGGAATGGATTTGGCATCCTCTAATTGATGGAAAAGTATATGTTGATACTATTACTAATACTCCATATAGATTTAAAGCAAGTTAGATTAATCCAAGAATGATTCCATTAACAGAAACCACAATAGAAGTTAGTGGTACTGGTCTAACCCTATAGCAAAGTGTAGTAAGCGATTAGGACGAAGTCGTCGGCAAAAAGTACACTTTAACAATGCAACAGTAGGAAGTAGACAACATTCAGTTAGAGCCAGGAGATAATATCAGTATTCAAGTTACTCAAGAAGGAGAATCTAACACTACTTATAGAATTTCTGCAGATATTCCACAATAGATAGCTTTGGACTCAGATGATACTATTAATATAGAAGAAACCACATCTGAAACTCCCGGTGGTCCAATAACATATACTATTTCCGCGAATGCTCCAGGCATAGAAGGAGATGTAGTAACTAAAGTTCTCGCTCCAACTACTTCCGATTATAATTATAAAGTAGAAGGAATAGTTGCAAAATGTAATGTTGTGGAGAATATATCAGAACCAGCTATAGGAGAATATTATATAACTCCAGCACAATACGATGTATATAAAGTTATTAGGGAAGTAGATGATGACACATTCTCCCAACAACTTTAGGTACAGAACAACAATAAATTTCCAACAATATACTATACCTCAAGGGATGTTACTAAATTACTGGATTTTATATTAGGAAATAATGGAAACGATTCTACTTAGATGTCCAAAATTTATAAACATAAGCAGGAAGAATTAATTAATTATTGGTATAACTCTTTATACCCAATGTATTTAGAACTAGACAGTATTTCTAATAAAACTTCTGAACAAACCAGAAAATATAATATCTTGGTAACAGTAAAGAACTATATTGAAACATATATAGTAGATAACTTACCATAGAATCCAGGACAAGTTACCTTAAGATCTTATGACGACTTTTCTACATTCACAGATGGTACAACTGGAGATATTAGAAATAGACCTGTAGGATATGCAACCTATACAGGAGTTATTAATGCAAGCCAAAGCCATTTCTCTGTTGGTGCATTCTCGATTTATGTATAGTCATAGATTAATTTAGCTAATGGAGAAGCTGATTGCCCATTTACAGAGGTTTACAGAAGAGTAAATAATTCTAATATCTATTATGTGTTTAAATTTACTCCGAATAGAAATTATAGTAGAAAACTTTAGGAAGATATAATTATGCAGATAGCTGCTGTTGATGATAAACTAAGCATATTAAGTGTTACAAAAATATTAAATGATTTATTAGACCAAAAACCAGTCGATTCTATCACAATAACATTTGAGAACTAGCTTTACCAAATAGGTTCAGATTATTCAGTACATCCTATCTCTTTGGGGAATGGTGCAGATAAATTAAATGGAGTTATTTTTATCAATAATAATGCACAAGATGTGTATAATAAATATTGGACGTTTGATGGAGAATCAATGAAAAAACTTTTACCCCAGTATAGCTTACAAAGAGAAGCAGACAGTATTTTACTATATGAAGATTCTTTACCAAACTCAATAATTGATATAAATTAGTTTAATTCTGTAAAGAAGCTATATGTATCATTTATTGCTACAGATACACAGTTATAGGCAGTTTGCACTGATCACGATGTAGTATTAATTTACAATAATGCAATTGTATCTAATCCTTATGATACTTCTAATTTATAGCTAAATACTCCATATGAATTTTCTGCTTTCGCTGTACCAAATGCTTCGGAAAATGCATATGCAGAGGTAGCAACATATACATATACTAAAACAAATAATCAACCATCAGATTAATATAACTATGGGAAGAATTTTATACTATACTGTAGGAAATACTAATATCAACGATTTGGGAGAAGGGATCATTAGCGTTCCCTTCCTCCCAGAACGTGGATAGATTGGAAATATATACAAAAATAGACAAGATAGCGAGTACTATGTTTGGAATGAAAAGAAAAATAACTATGATTTGTTATCAGAAATCTCTGGAGACTCAGATCTTATTCTAGGTTAGGAATTTAAAATATATTATAGTCCAATAAGGAACGAATCTGACGAATCTAAGCTTGATAGATATTATCTATTAGATCCAATTAATAATAAATTTATTAAGCTACAAACAGAACCAAACATAGTAACAGATGCCAATGACGTGGAGAGAATTACTGAAGGTCAACAAACAGTAAATAACTACGTTCTTCAGCCTGACACATTTTACAATATCGATAATTGGGATAAATCAAACGGATTATCAATAGTACTATAGTTCAACTTTAATCCAACACAAGGAATGATAGCTGGTAGATTCACTGCTTGGGCAGATAATATGAATCTTATATGGCCTATAGGAACAGAAGTTGTTGATTCTGATAGCCTTGAAATTATAACTGGCCATACCTATGAATTTAATGTGTGGCTAGATAAATGTATCATTAAAGACGTAACAGGAGGTGAATGATATGAATTTAATGATGAGAAGAAGGGCTTTATTAAAAATTAATAACGCTCAGAAAGATTATTCTACTAAATATCTTACTTTTGAGGCATTAGAAGACGCTATTACTTTTCAATTTACTAAAGCGGGTTTAAGCTATTCATTGGATAATGGTAATTCGTGGACTGAACTTTCTGCAAATACTAATACACCAGCAATTAATGTTGGCAACACAATCTCTTTCAAAGGTGAACTTACGCCAATAAGCGATAGTGGAATCGGCAAATTCAGTAGTACTGGTAAATACAATGCGATGGGTAATATAATGTCACTATTATTCGGCGATGATTTTGAAGATAAGACGGATTTGACGGGTAAAGACTGGGCATTTTGTCTTTTGTTCGATAATTCTTACGGATTGGTTAATGCTGAGAATATGATACTACCTGCTATTACATTGATTGATATGTGTTATCAGAATATGTTCAAAAATTGTAGATCGTTGGTCACCGTACCTGAACTTCCCGCTATGAGATTGGATAATAGTTGTTACGCTGGTATGTTCGATGGTTGTACATCGTTAACCATAGCTCCTAAGTTACCAGCCACTACACTGGCAGGAACCTGCTATGCGGGTATGTTTTATAATTGTACAGGTTTAACCACAGCACCTGAGTTGCCTGCCACAACACTGGCTGATGTTTGTTACATGTATATGTTCCTTGGTTGTACTTCACTGACAAAAGCACCAGAATTACCAGCAAAAACATTACGTATCTCTTGTTACAATGGTATGTTCAGTGGCTGTACCAATCTTAACTATATTAAGGCGATGTTCACAACAACTCCATCAACTTCATATACACCTTCTTGGGTTCAAGGCGTTGCGTCAACAGGAACATTTGTTAAAAATTCAGCTGCAACATGGAATGTTACCGGTCCTAACGGAATTCCATCAGGATGGACAGTAGAAACAGCATCAGAATAAATTTAAATATTATGAAGAAATATTATAAAATTATAGACAACAAAGAAGTATTCTTCACAGGTAATATACTTTATACTTTAAAAAATACAATTATTAATCCTACTGAAGAACAGATGATTAATGCTGGTTGGCAGGTTTATGTTGAACCAGAACCTACCAATGCACAGAAACTTGCTGCTGCTAAAGCAGAGAAGATTGCGCAGATTGAGTATTATGATGCTAGTGAAAATGTAGAATAGTTCACCATCAATGGCACTCCTATGTGGCTTGGTCATGAACTCAGACAGCAAATCAGAACCAGTGCTGAAGCATACCAATCTACTGGGGCTGAGAACATGACTAAAGTATTCAATGGTACTGAGTTCACATTTCCTATTGCAGTATGGATTCAAATGCTTAATGCACTTGAGGTTTATGCTGCAGAAGCATTGAACACTACTGAAAGACACAAAGCCGCAATTGAAGCAATGACTAGTATTGAAGATGTAGAGAATTACGATTACACATTAAATTATCCAGAAAAGTTAGTATTTTAATTATGGCACATTTTTTAAGATATAAAGCAGGAAATAATAAAGAATAGTTGACTAAAAATATTGGAGATCCCATCGCAAAGGCAGCGAATGGTCATGAATATGTAGACTTAGGTTTACCGAGTGGTACTCTTTGGGCTAAATATAATGTAGGTGCAAAGATAGACACTGATCCAGGATTATATTTTGCCTGGGGAGATACATAGGGATATTCTGTAGAAGAAATAGGGACAGAAAAAACTAAAAAATCATTTGAATATGAAGATTATAAATGGGCAGATGTTGCAACCATTGCAAATGGTAACACTATATATTCTAAATATAATGAACCAAATTCAATTCTTGATTTAGAAGATGATGCTGCACGTGTAAATATGGGTGGAGAATGGAGAATACCTACTAAGGAATAGTTAAGTGAACTTACTGACAGTCATTATACAACTTTAGAAAAAGTTACACTAGAATTAGAATCCAATAATCCTGTACAAATTACTAATGGAATTAAAATAACTTCAAAAATCAATAATAATTTTATATACATACCATTCAGTGGACTGGCAAGAGGGGGTGATATTAATGGTAATGGTGATAAGGCTTTTATACATTCTTCAAAATGTATAGATGAATATCCACCCTAGAATATTGGATGTGAAGCATGTGTATTAGTTAGTTCATATAATGGTTCTTCTCCTACTGTAAGTATAGGAGGTACACATAGGTTTAATGGATGTTCAGTTCGTGGAGTTTTAAAAATTAATTAATTATGGCATTTATATTAAGTAATAATTCAGGAAAAAACAAATCTATTATATTAGAAGATAGTAAAGCAAATGAATAGCTAGATTAGTAGCCAGATGTATAGCCTAGAAGTCTTACATTAAATCAAGGTGCACGTAGCGCTCTTACTGTTATTCCTACTGAAGGATGGGAATTTATTTCAAGTGATTATAAGGTAGCTACTGTGAGCCTAACTGGCACAGTTACAGGAGTCAGTACTGGGACCGCAATTATTACGTGCACACATAATGAATCTAAAACCTAGATTACAGTATCTGTACAGGTAACTGGTAAGGAAGAAGGAAGACAGTAATATTATTATAGATATATAACATATAACTTTATTTAAATTTTAAATTATGTCACACGTTTTATTTTATCCAGTAGGAAATAACGAGGAATTATTAGAAGGTACAACAACTACAAGCCCTGATACATCAGGTAAGACAATTGGAGCACCAAAGATTAGCCCAAAGACAACTGAAGTAACAGACGATGAAGATTAGAACATCACTATCGAAAAGAATTCACCTAGTGACCCTGGAACAATTCGATATACTGTAGATGGTACTATTCCAAATGAAGATTCACCAGAATATAAAGATGAATTAAGTGCAAGCTAGTTACTAGAAGACTCCCATGATGAAGAAGTAACTATTGCAGCAGCTGTAGAAGATGAAGGCAAAATGTCAGAAGTTGCAATTGGAAAAGTTAAAAGAATCGAAGTAACTCCTTAATAAATAATTAATATGAGTATTTTTACAAATATTAAAAATAAAATTTTTGGAAACAGTTCTGATGATCAGAATATAAATAGTTTAATCTATTTAAATAAAGGTGCCGCCTTAATCTGTAAAGATAAAACTACTGATGCTACTCTTTAGACTAAAATTGTAGCGGAACATTTAGATTCAGATGCTGATGTTTAGATTATGTTCCCAAGATTTTCAGTAATTAAAACAATTTCTAAAGGAGGGAACTATGGAATGCACTCAAAGCTTGCATTAGTCCTAGATACAGATGAATCTCCAGCACAGAATAGCAAGAACTTATTGACTTCTGGAACTTTGTTTAATATAATTAATGATTTACAAGCTTAGATAGACGAACTTAAAACATAGCTGAATATCGGAGATCCTATAAAGTAATAAGTAAAATCAGTAAATAAGATTCTATTAATTTACTCATATATAGTATATTATTTATAAATATTAATAAGTTTTTTAATTATTTAAAATTTATTAACTATCTTTGCATAAGAAAATAGCGCTATTTACAGATATTTAACCTTTTTACTTTTAAATCTTATTTTATTATTATGGATGAAAGAATAAATATTCTTCCTTTTAATGGTTCAAATGACACTGCCACTGCAATGGCAATGATGAACAACAACCCTTGGATGTATTTAGTTATGTTAGCTCTGTTCGGAGGAGGTGCTTGGGGCTACGGAAATCGTGGAGTAGGCACTGACGGAGTTTTAGACATGGAAACACAGAACAAGCTTAACAGTTTATCCAATTAGATTAATGATAATAATAACAATCAGTGGGCGCGTGAAGCTATTCAAGGTAACACCTTCGCAATCTCACAATTATCTTAGAATTTAGGAGTGGATTATAATGCATTACAGGGAGCCATTGGCGGAGTTCAAATGGCAATTTCACAGCTTGGATCACAAAATGGCATGGGATTTGCCGGAGTGACTAATGCAATTAATCTAGGCAATTTGAATTTAGTTCAACAGCTTAAAGATTGTTGCTGTGGATTAAAAACTCAAATCCTTGAATAGGGATATCAGGGAAGAATAGAGACTATCAACCAAACAAATGACTTACAGACTAGCCTTCGTGTAGAAAATGGATTAACACGAGCAGAAGTTGCAGCCTTTAGATAGGCATGGGAAGCAAAGAATTATCAAGATGTAGTAGCCGAAAAGACTAGATTACAAACTGAATTAGATTTGCTACGTTCACAACAGGGAACCGCAGCACTAATACTTCCAGTAACTAATGAATTAAATTCATTAAAAACATAGATGGCTAATTTTATGAGTACATATAATAATAAATCAGTAGCATCAGCCGGCTAAGATATATAAAAGGGAAGGGAGTTAAGGCTCCCTTCCTATTATTACTATGAATAATTATATTCCATTATTTAAAGATTTAGCCTCAGGCTAGCCTGTATATGCTTTAGTCAAAGGACCAGAACTTAAGTATATTGAGGGCAAGATTGTAAGTATAGGATTATAGAGAATGGATATGCCAAAAGATGTAGCGCTACCTAGAAATGTAATAGATGTTACATATGAGTTAGATGGAGTAAATTATACAGACACTGTAAATATAACAGATTCAATGTTCCCAACTAAAAAGTTAGGAGCAACTACTCTTTTAGCCACGTCGAAAGATACTATATTACGAGAACTACGAGCTTCATTAAAAATAGACGAAGATTTTCTAGCAAATGTAGAACAGACAAAAGAATAGAAGATTAAAAATGTAAAATAGTATAAAGAGTTAATATGTAAACTAGATACTGACTGGGCGGAAAAACAAGCCTTAGAAAACAGAATAACTACTTTAGAGAATACCTCTAAAGAAACAAATACATTACTTAAAACTATCCTTGAAAAGTTAGGCTAATATGACACTAAGAGAAAAATTTGATGATTTATATTCTACTATACTATCTAGTAGAGATGAAAGAAAAATGAAGATTCTTGGATGTATGACAAAAAAGATTATGTATCAAACAATAGAATCTCATCCTTAGAAAGCAGAGGAACTCTTAGATATTTTAGAAGCAGTTAATTGGCGTAACTATTTAACAGAAAAAGAAGCAGATTAGATAATAACAAAAATGTAGCCTGCTCCAAAGTGGACAAAGCAGCAATGGAAGAATTAGATGGAAAAATTAGATGAGCCAATTGAAGTTGCACCATTTTACAATAAATGTGCTCTATACATAACGATGTGTATGGTAGACAGCGATAGTGGCAGAACTTTAAAAGGCATGGAACTTAATGATGTAGATTATTTTAAACTAGTTCATTCATTAGCAACTGATAAATTACTTGACAAGGATGGTGTATTCAATATTCGGCATTATTTTTGTGAATTATTATGAAACTTAAACTAATTAGGTCCTACTTAGGACCTAAATATACAATAGGACATTTATATATCAATGGACAATACTTCTGTGATACTATAGAAGACATTGATAGAAAGCTAGATAGCTCAATGTCCCCTAAAGAAATATTAAGATTAAAAGTAAAACATCAAACGGCAATACCTACTGGGACTTACAATATTGCTATGGGAGTAAAGTCTCCTAAATATTCGACTAAGTCTAAGTTTAGTTTTACTGAAGGAAGAATGCCTAGGTTATTAGGAGTTACTGGATTTGATGGAATCTTAATCCATCCAGGAACGACACAGGAAGATTCTTCTGGATGCTTGATTGTTGGTTAGAACAAGATTGCCGGTAAAGTAGTAAATTCATTCGATACTTTTGTTACTTTATGGAATACTTTGAATAAAGCTTACCTAAAGAAAGAAAAGATTACTATAGAAATCACTAGAAAACAGTGATTTAATAAAAGATAATAAATATTATAATTATTATTTTGTAAAATAAATAAATTGTTCGTATCTTTGCGAAGAAATAACTAAATGAATTAATGTTATATGGATATTAATGAAATTGATAATTTAGAGGATTTTGTAGAAGATGGAGAAGAACTGTCTTCTGAGATGCCAGCTATTGAAGATTTAGATGAATACGATGAAGATTAGTATGAACAAGAAGATGAGGAATCTTCTTTTGAAGGCTCGGCTGTAGACGAATTTTTACGAGGCAGAGGAGTCGATCCTAGATCTATAAAATTTGAAACAGAAGATGGGCAAGAAACTTCAGATTTTAATGACTTAACAGAAGAAGACTAGTTATCAATCTTAAATTCTTTGTCAGATGATGACACAGATTTAGATGATTCTGAAATAGGTTTGTTAAACTTTATGCGTACTAATAATTGGTCCGTGTAGGATTATAATTAGTATATAGCACAACAAGCAATATAGCAATTTACAAAACAACAACAACCCCAAGAATAGACTTATAAGATTGATGATTTATCTGATGAAGAACTATTTTTAGTAGATTTAAAATCAAGAATTCCAGATTTAACAGAAGATGAAGCTCTAGAAGAATTAGATAGGTCACAACAGAATGAAGACTTATTTAAGAAGAAAGTACAAAGTCTAAGACAAGACTATAAACAAAAGGAAGATTTATATATTAAACAGCAAGAAGAAGAAGTAAAAAAATAGCAACAGCAACAACAAGAATAGTATTCTCGTTCTATTTATGATGCTATTAATAGAGCTTCAGTTATGGATCTAGGTGATCTAGATCTTGAATTATAGGATCAAGATAAATATGAAATTTACAACTTTCTAACAGGATATGATTAGAGAGGTAATAGATTAATTAATAATACTTTGGCGGACCCAGATTAGCTAGTGAGAATGGCGTGGATGAATATTAAGGGCCCTGAAGTGTTTAAAGAATTAAGTAGTTATTATAAGCAAAAAATTTCAGAAGTTGCAAAAAGTAACTACAATAAAGGCTACGAAGACGCTAAAAGCGGCAGATCTTATAATCAAGCAAAAGTTAAATCTGTAGTAAGAAAACGTAAGCCTCAAAGAAATAGTGGAGAAATAAGTATTAATGATATTGACGATTTTTTAGATTAACTTAAATTTTAAATTATGATTGTAGCGAATTTTATTACAAAGCGCCCAACTATGGGTGAAACACGAACTTATGAAGATTTTTATAAGTTCTTAGGTACCAAACCTACTCGTCTAGGTATCGTATCAAGACTTTATCCCGAATTGACTGCTTCGTACTTAACTGAATCTCTTAGAAACATCTTCTACCGTGATTCTAAGTCGAGTGATAAGTACAGAAATATTGATAGCATGTACTTCGAATGGGAGGTGGAAACTAATTACATTAAACGTGTAGAATTAGCCGCTACTCCAGAAGGTGATGGTGCTAATGGCACTTCAATCTTCTTTGCATTTAAAGAGAATTACTATCAGAAGTATGATATTTGGAAATCTGACAACACTTATCAATAGTTCCAATGCATTAGCAGACCTATTCGTAAAGCTGATGACTATTGGGTACTAGAGTGTAGATTAATCACTACTGATCTTTCAGACCATATTGACTTGGATGACTATCATGCTGGTGACACTACTAGATTCCAATCTAACGCTATGCCTGAATTACATGAAGAAGGTTATGTGAAATATCAATCCAATGTTGAAAAGCATCGTGGTTATATTTCTACTCACCGTGTAGATGATACCTATTCAGCTCTTTATAAGGCTATGGAAAATGTATTCATCTCAATCGGTAAGGGTGAAGGCAATGGCAAGATGAGTGAAACTATTTATAAGATGGATACTGTTGAGAAGAACCTTCTCCAGAACTTCTTATATGTTCGTAACAATGGCTTACTTTTCAACAAGTGTAATGTTGATAAGAATGGTAAAGCCACTATTAGTGATCCTGACACTGGCCGTCCCATCTATATTGGTGATGGTATCATTCCTCAAGTAGAACGCTTTGCTTCTAAGTATGTTTACACAACTCTTACTGTAGATGCATTCCAGACTGCAATTAGCATGATGTGTCAGAAGGCTGAAGCTACTACTGGTAATAAGTTCATCTTCCTTTGCAATGAGAAGATGTGGCACGATGTACAGAGAAATCTCAGTGCATGGCTTGCTAACTTCAAGACCTGTGGTACTTATCTATGGTCTAAGGCTGCTAATGGTTACGTTAGTGTTGGTGCAACCTTCGATTCTTATGAATTTGCAGGTAATACTATCTCATTCAAGGTAGACCGCACCTTCAGCCGTGAGTATGGCGACAATAAGGGATTTGGTCTATTCTTAGACCTTACTGCTGACAAGACTAGTGGTACTCCCGCCATCGAGATGTTCACTCTAAAGGGTGGTGACTTCATCAGCAACAAATTACCAGGTGTT
>Ga0247609_10000924_pt1 | contig 37233 bp, 39 predicted proteins | sample 172DNAGHGlowgp2_FD_193487 | JGI IMG/M metagenome (GOLD analysis project Ga0247609, IMG submission 193487) | Sheep rumen microbial communities from Palmerston North, Manawatu-Wanganui, New Zealand - 1728 DNA GHGlow gp2 | ecosystem: Host-associated > Mammals > Digestive system > Stomach > Rumen ... | reverse complement strand
ACCGCAAGGAGGAGGACCTCGGACGGGTTGTGTCGTTCTTTTATACGCTGCGAAATGCAGGATATGGTATGTGGAAGTGGATGAGGTATGTAAAACGTAGGACAGCCTGGTAAAGCTCAATTGTCACACAGATATCACAGAAACCACAGATTTCATAGGTTCACCAAGTGCATTTATTAAGGCAATTTGAAATCTTGTCGAGAGACACTATATAAAAATCGATGTATGGGGTGGGCTCTTATCAGGGTCTCTCATAAAGAAAAAGGTTCAATAACCTGATAGTCTTGCCCCACTTTTTAAAAAACGGGATTATGAATGAAGAAAAAATAATTGAGCAATTCCATTACTTTAATATTAAGACTGATATCGACTCGGTTTTTGGTAATTGGGCAGTGTCAACTGATGGTGACGTTGTGAATTGTCTATATCCTTATGCTATTCTTTCTATTCATTTCAGAGATGCTGATTGGTTACAGAAGATGAAACAGAAAGTGTGGTTTAAACCGGAATGTGAAGATGCATTAAGACAAGCTCTCAGTAGAGCGCGTGAGATAAGGGAGCTAATAAATGTAGATTTACCGATAAAAACATGAGACTAATGGGGATCCCGCTGGTCTCTCATAAGACAAAAGGTTCAATAACAGCGGGTCCACCCTCTTTAATTGCCCATTTTTTAGAATGAAGCATTTCTGTTTAGCGCTCATATATACCATTCTTTTCATATTGCCATACCATGCTTTTGCTAAGAAGGTTAATATCCAGACCTTTGACGATCTCGTAAGGGCTGAGCGAATAAGCAATAGTACATTGGTGATAAAGAAGGAGATAGATCTTAATAAGCGCATAGTGAAGATAGCAGCTGGAAGTACTCTAATATTTAAAGGTGGTAGTTTGAAAAATGGTACTGTGGTCGGGGCCCAAACAAAGCTTAGGAGAACAAAGAATAATATTTTTCATAACTGCGAGATAAAGGGTGAATGGGTTATTGAGTGTGCTTACTCCACGATGTTTGATAAAGATGTGGATGCGATGACTTTATTGAAGAATATGTCACGTCTATCTCCTAATCTTAAATTATCGACTAATCGCTCATACAACTTATATGCTCAAGGTGAAACAATCAAGGCAGAGAGGCTAGAGGGTGATGGCAAAGATAAACCAAAGTTAGCATTTCATACAACGAATCCAAATATTGATGGGATAGTAATTTATGGTAACAATGTGACATTGAGAAATCTTGCAGTAATAGATGACTATGACGTAAAGAACAATGTTGTATATGGTTCAAATACACCAACTATTGGAAATACTATCGCAGTTAAAGGTCCTAATAATACTGTCGAGACACTAACCATTGAAGATAGTGATTTTAGTGGAGGAACAAGCAGTTCTTGGGTTGCTTCTTCACAGGTCAAAAATTGCCTAGTGAAAGGATGTACTTTTTCTGGATACATGGCAGACCACGGAGTTTATTGCTCAATGAAAGCTGAGACATTTAAGGTTATGAATTGTAGAATCAATGATGTAACGCAAGTGAGCGGCTTATTCAAGGTGCGGACATCAGAACGATTGAAATACTATGGTCTCTCTAATGTGAAGGCTCATAATTACAACGGTTATCTTGCGGTGGTTTCATTGTTAGAAACTCCGATGGCAGAGATTGAGTTCGACCATATCACGGTTACGAAGGACGAGGGGAATAATTCTACTTTTTATGGTTTCTGTATGGGTGATGAGACGAATAACTTAAGAGGCAAAGGATATAATGCAAAACGCATTACGGTTAGCGACTCTCTGTTTGGATACGGATATAGTGGTAATTCTATAATCTATCCAGGAGCAGGTAAGAGTGTTTGTGTCGAAGAAATCATTTACGATCATGTAGAAGCCTACGAATCAAACTTCGGCGGTGGATGTTCAGATAGAATTTCTGTCAATAACAGTCGTTTTAATGAGTGTAGTGGCGACAAGGGAATATACCTATGCACCAAAGAGTTATCTATAAAAAAAAGCAAATTGAATAACAGTAAAGCAAGCAACTGCCTTCTCTTGGCGAACTACGACAATGATTTTATGCAAAAACTATCACTCCAGAATGTAGAAATAGACGCGAACGCAAATACCCTCATCAACATAGTTAGCGGCAGTCAGATTGGCTTACAACTTAAAGACTGTAACCTTGTCAAAGTACCACGTGATATATATAAGAAACCTAAGACTTGTAGAGTAGACTATAAGAAGGTTGAAAAATGATATTATTTTAATCATTATATATGAAAGCAGTTATTTTAGCAGCAGGTTTGGGCACTCGTTTGCGCCCAATCACAAATGAGGTGCCTAAATGCATGGTGCCAGTGAATGGAATTAGAATCATTGACAAACAGATTGATAATCTTTTATCAAATGGTGTTGATGAAATATATGTGGTTGATGGTTACAAGGCAGAAGTGCTTGCTGAACATTTGAAGACCAACTTCCCGCAGGTTCATATTGTTTCTAACCCCCGTTATGCAGAGACAAACAATATGTATTCGCTCTACTTGACATCCAAGTATGTGAAAGATGAAGAGTTCTTGTTAATGAATGCTGATGTCTACTATGATTCCAATATCATAGCTGGCATGTTGCAGGGTGAAAATCTGAGCAAGATCGCTTGTGACCGCTCACAATATCTTGAGGAATCTATGAAGATTACTTTGGATGGAGAAATAATAAATCATATCAGCAAGAAGATTAGTGAAACTGACCATTATGCAGTTTCAATTGATGTATATCGCATCTCTGCAGAGGATTCAAAAGTGCTCTTTAAAGAAGTGGAAGATACCATTGAAGGCCGTAAGGATGAAAATTCCTGGACCGAGGTGGCATTGGACAACATCTTCCCGAAAACAAGCTTTAAACCTTATGTGATTGAGGGCCGCTGGTTTGAGATTGACAATCATGACGACCTTCACAAGGCAGAAGAAATCTTCAAAGGCGACAAGTTATGCAAGAATTAAAATCCATCCAGCTATACATGCTGGATATGGATGGAACTATCTACAACGAGGATACACTGATTCCTGGTGCTTTGGAGTTTTTTAAGCTGCTCCAAGCACAGGGGAAGCAGTATGTCTTTATGACGAACAATTCGTCAAAAGGCAAGATCTCGTATGTGGAGAAGTTAAGGAGATTGGGCATTGACGCAACAGAGAAACATATAGCATCTTCTGTCAACGCGACGGTGATGTACCTGAAGGAACGCGAGCCGGGAGCAAAGCTCTTCTTGGTGGGTACAGAATCTTTGAAGAAAGAGTTGTTAGATGAAGGTTTCGATGTGGTTCCAGTAGAGTATCGTGGTGATGATATTGACTATGTGCTACTTGGGTTTGATACAGAGCTGAATTATGAGAAGGTGAGGGGAGCCTGCTACTATGTGAGTCGCGGCTATCCCTATATTGCCACCAATTGTGATTTAAAGTGTCCTGTATTGGATAACAAGTTCATCCCTGATTGTGGTGCTATTGCCAAGATGATTGAACTGGCAACTGACAGAATGCCACAGTTCCTTGGCAAGCCTGAGCGCACCATGGTTGATGCTGTTTCTGCAGAATGGAATGTGCCGATTGAAAAGATTGCTTGTGTGGGTGACCGTCTCTATACAGACATTGCTGTTGGTATTAATGCCGGTGCAACATCCATCTGTGTTCTAACCGGTGAAGCAACACCCGAAGAGATTGAAGGTTCCGACCAGAAACCTGATTATTGTTTTGATTCTATCAAAGAATTATACGAAGCATTACTCTAGACTATGTATTACAACTTAATCAAGACCCCTGCCTTTATGAAGACGGGAAAGGGAATCTTAAAGAGTATTGACCAGATACTTGAAGATGCCCACCTTATATACAGAAAGAAAATCCTTGTTACTCAGGATAATCTCTATCAGGAGTATGAGCAGGATTTGGCAAATGTAAGGTTTGACAAGGTCGTGATTGTGAAAGGTGGAAATGTAGATGAGGTTCCGACCGTAAAAGAACAGTGCAAAGAAACTGATGCATTGATTGTGGCCTTTGGTGGAGGTAGTGTACTTGATTTGGTTAAGTATGCAGCCAGCCAGCTGGATATGCCATATATCAATGTCCCTTCTGCTCTGTCAAATGATGCCGTTTATTCTTGTGTTGCACGTTTGACAAAGAACGGGAAGAAATTCAGCTTTGGAGTGCAGCCACCTATTGGGATTATTGTTGATATCAATATCATCAACAAGTCACCAGAAATTCTTCTATATGCTGGTGTGGCTGATATTGTTTCCAACCTCTCTGCAATTCAAGACTGGTTGCTTGCACATAATGAGATAGGGGAACCTATCAATGAGTTATCCTATATGTTAGCCAAAGAAGCCGCATTGCCTTTGCTTCGCTATAAGAAAGAGGATTTGCACTCTGATGGACTCATCTTAGATTTGGTTAATGGTATTGTAACCTCAGGTCTAGCTATGATTGTATCGGGTAATACTCGTGGTACAAGTGGCGCAGAGCATTTGATTAGTCATGCGATTGATGAATATTTTCCAGAAAAATCAACAATCCATGGAATTCAGGTAGGTTGGGCACAGGGTATTATTGCTAAGAGATATAGGAATGACCCATATGAGATTAATGAATTCTTTCAAAAGATAGGATTGAAGGATGTTTTTGATAAGATGGTTCCATGGAAGGAGGAGGAATTTAATGGTTTAATACCTTATGCACGACTAATAAGGAATAGATTTACCATTTTTAATATGATTTGTTAATCTAATGGATCATTTGTCTATTTGTTTACTATTCTTTGGTGTTGAATATTTTTAAATAATTAAGTATGTTTAATATTGTTACAAGTGTTTATTTGGATAGAATAAGAAGGTGTGGATGGCTTGTTTTATCATTTATAATACGTTATTTTGTAAAAATTGAAAAAGGGAGAGTGTGTTGTTGGGCATATTCATTTAAGCAATATGGATGTAGTCCAAGATATATTACAGAGTATATACTAGATGAATGCCCTGAAATGTTTGATATTTATTGGGTATTTAATAAAGGAGTAGACATTCAAGATATGGATGACAGAATCCATATTGTTTATAACAAAACTTTACGTTTTCTAGTTAAAGTATATTCTTCTGAATTTGTTATTACAAATTCAAGAAATGATTTGTTTGGTAATTTTTTTATCAAGAAGAAACGTCAGATATATATACAAACATGGCACGGTTCATTCCCCTTAAAGAAAATAGAGAAAGATGCTGAAATTGAATTGGGGCCAGTTTATGTGCGTAGGGCCAAAGCGGATTCCAGAATTTGTAATTTAATGTTGTCAAACTCTGATTTTTTTACAAATCTTATACGGAAATCATTTTGGTATGATGGAGAGATATTGCAGAAGGGAATACCTCGTAATGATATATTCTTTAACAAAAGGAAAGCTATATCTTTAAGGCGTGAGATTTCTTTGGAAAATGGCTTAAACCCTAATGAGACATTATTTGTTCTGTATGCGCCTACATTTAGAAATGATGGGAAATCTGATCACTTTAAATTAAATTGGTCTGTAATAATCGATTTGTTTGAGAAAAAGTTTCAAAAGGATGTAAGACTCTTTTTAAGACTACACCCCAATTCTTTGGGATTAATAGACTTAAAGTCTTTGATTAAAGATAATCGTATAATCAATATGTGCTATTATCCGGATATGCAAGAATTATTATGCGTAGCAGATATATTAATTACAGACTATTCTTCATCTATGTTTGATATTGCTTTATTGAATAAGCCTTGTTTTTTATATGCTGATGATGTGAATTCTTATGATAGAGGATTATATTTTAATTTAAAAAAGTTACCTTTTGCTTTTGCAGATAACGAAGACAAATTGTTGCAGAATATTAAGAATTTTAGTATTGATTCATACTTGTTAAATCTCAATCGTTTCAAAAACGATGTTATGAAAGTATGTGAAGATGGTCATGCATCTGAATCTGTTGTTAATTGGATGAAGGCTCACAAATAAGAACTGTTATTGAAGGTGTTATTGGCTTGTTAAAAGCTTTAAACAAAGTTTTATGTCAACTAATACTGATAATAAACGCATAGCCCGCAATACAATATTTATGGCAATACGAATGGTAATCGTACTAGCTATAAATTTGTATGCCACGCGACTGATTTTGTCAGCAATAGGTGTGGTAGACTATGGTATTTATACTGTAGTTTGTGGTGTCGTCGCTATGTTTGGTTTTTTAAATTCAGCGATGTCTAATGGCATACAAAGGTTCTATAATTTTGAGATGGGTAAAGTTGGAGAGGCTGGTGTCACAAGAGTCTATAATGCATCTTTACGTATCCAATTCATAGTAGCCTTTATTGTATTTGTCGCTACAGAAATAGTGGGCGTATGGTATCTTAACAATAAAATGGTGTTGCCACCAGAGAGGCTTTCGGCTGCTTTTTGGGTGATGCAGTATTCTATTTTTTCCTTAGTCATCATCATTATTCAAGTGCCTTATGTGTCCTACATCATTGCGAGAGAGAAATTGGATTTTTATGCTATGATGAGTGTGGGAAATGCGGTGTTGACCTTGTTGGCAACAATATTGTTATCTTATATTGATTTTGACAGGTTAATAACATACGGATTCTTCTTGTTTGTCATACACGTTTTGTTTTTCCTTGCCTATTTACTTTATTCAAAGAGAATATCAGTCAATCTTGTATTTGAAAGGAAAACAGATTATGCTCTTTTTAAGGAAATGGTACAATTCTCTGGATGGAATTTGCTGGGTACTTTTGCTGGTGTTGGTAAGGAGCAAGGTACAGATGTTATTCTTAATTTTTTCTTTGGCCCAATAGTCAATGCAGCAAGAGGTGTGGCAAATCAAGTAAATGGAGGACTGCAAAGTCTGGTTTCCAATCTAAGTATTTCAGTGCGTCCTCAGGTTACCAAATCTTATGCAGAAGGAAATATAAATAGGACAATGAACCTTACTTATAGTATCAGCAAGGTTAGTTGTATCATTCTTTATATGTTCTCACTTCCAATTATTTTGGAGATAGATTTTATTCTGAGAATTTGGTTGGGTGATAATGTTCCAGAGCATACACAAAATTTTGTGTTAATAATAGTTGCAACTTCTTTTTTGAACAATTTAAATTCAGCAATATCCGGCGTAGTGCACTCATCGGGCAAAATGAAAAAATACCAAATTGTTGGGTCTGTTCTGACACTCTTCTCAATTCCTGCTATATATATAGTTTTGAAATTAGGAGGATCCCCGGAAATGGCACTCTGGGTTATATTTGTATCAATGATTATTGTTCAAATTGGAGCATTATTGGTTTTAAAGACGATTGTAGATTATTCGATAATGAATTATCTTAGGTATGTTATTCTACCTTTCTTGTTAATTGTAGTTTTATCTATAGCCCCTCCCCTTTTCGTGCTTAATTTGATGGAGGAAGGCGTTAAAAGATTTGTAATTCTCACTTCGATTTCATTTATAGCAACAGGAATGGCAACGTATTATGTTGCCTTAAACAAGACAGAAAAAGAAATATGTATGTCATTCCTGGCAAAATTGAGAAATGCGAGGTAATAATATGAATTGTCAATTCTCACCATTTACACATTAATATAATTTGTAATGTACTCATTGATGGAACAAACACCATTTCTGGTGTTTATGAATCTACTTAATTATACCCTTATTGTTATTGGCCTTATGTCAGTTATGTTGAAGGGAGGGTTTAAAAGCAAGTTGAACCGTCAATTTGTATTTATTTTACTTTTGCTATTTGTCATATACCCTTTTTACTCAGGAGATTTTTTCCATTATGCTGAAGGTTTTTCAGTGTTTAAAAAAGGTTTTACTGATTATAAGGAGCCTGTATATCAGTTTCTGATGGATATCTCACCATCATATTCAATCTTCAGGATGATTGTATGGGGAGTGTCTTATTTGATTTTTATTCGCATTGTTCAGAACTTGAAAATACATTTTGATGTTGCGCTTTTATTCTTCTCTTTCCTCTATTTGCTCTATTTTTCATATGGTCGTGTAACGGCATCAATGGTTATCATGTATTTAGGCCTTTCTCTGATAACAGTTTACCCCTATAGACACAATTATGTTCGTTTAATAATCGGTTTTATTTTAGTTGGCACATCCTATTATTTCCATAAGACAGCACTCTTCGGAATTGCAGTTGTTATAGTGTCACTACTTATATATAATTTGAATAGAAAACGATTATTATTATTGTTATTGTTTATACCAGTTTCATTAGGAACAATAGGAGCGTTTTTAGCAAATATAATGGATATGTCGGCAGTTCCCGATAGCGGAGTAATAGATGTGTTTGTTGCCCAAAAATATATGAAAGGAGAAGCGTCTGGTGGATTTGATATGGGAGCAGGCATTTCTAATTTTATGATGCGCACTAGTTTTTATATTTTTTTGTATATCTATATATATTCTATTTTCAAAGGAAAATATTCCCAGATTCCATGTCAGATAAAAGTTTTTGGAACTGCAGCTTTTTTATGTGTTGTCGGAGCATCAGTCTTTGCTTTTGACTTTGGGGTAAACACATATGTTTTATATTACAGATTTTTAAATTTTGCAATGATACCTGCTACGATTTTTCTTTCTTATATATACTCAGCGGGCTATTGTGGGAAGTCTTTGAAAATGTGTTTGCTCGTAGGCGTTACTGGATCATTTTACACCATTATTTATAGTTTTTATTGTGCTTATGTCGGGAAATAATTTTAAAGTGTCAATTATTGTTCCAGTTTATAATGTTGAGCAATATGTTGAACGGTGTATCCAAAGTTGTATTCGACAGGATTTGCGTCCTGATGAATACGAGATAGTTGTTGTAAATGACGGGTCAAAAGATAATAGTTTGAAAGTTGTGGAAAACATAGCTTCTCGATACGACAACATAAAAGTTTTTTCACAAAAGAATAAAGGATTGAGTGGCGCACGAAACACAGGTCTAAAACATGCTGACGGCGAATATGTGTGGTTTGTAGATTCAGACGATTGGATAAAAGACAATTGTTTAGGGAATATATATAATATTTGTAAAACTTTAGAGCTTGACTTACTCCAAATATGTGCTGCCAATATATGTAACGGAATAGAAAAGAGGCGTTTCTTGCATAAAGAGGAGGGAGTCGTTAAATTAGGAAAAGATGTACTAAATGATGAAATTCAATTTTGCACACCTTTCTCTATATATTCAAGGGAATTCTTATTAAAAAATAATTTGTGGTTTTACGAGGGTATATTTCATGAAGATAACGAGTTCTCACCAAGAGTTTTTTTTATGGCTGAAAAGGTGAGCTCAATTAATGATATTCTATATTTTGTATATCAGAATCCAAATTCGATAACACGGTCTTTTAACCCTCAAAAAGCCTTTGATACAATAAAAGTTCTTAGAAGTCTACATGATTTTCAACAAAGGAATAATCCAGGTAGGTTTAATTCTTTTAACAAGGTGATAACAAGCACGTTTAATGTGGCTCTACATGAGGCTATTAAGCTAGATGCAGAAACAACAAAGTCTTTTGAATCTGAATTAATTAAGAATGACTATTTGTATAATCATTTGTTATATTCAGGGAGCTTATTATATGTTTTAGAAGGCCTGTTGTTGAAATTATTCAAAAATCGCCCAATGGCTTTATACAAATTTTTGAATAAGTTAGATAAGAGAGAGATAAAAAAATAAGAAAGTTTTTAGAGGTAATAATTGTTGTTTAAATAAGATGAAGATATTGTTTGTTACTACGATGTATCCTAATCCTCTACGCCCTGGGACACCTGTGTGCCATTATTTTGCCAAGGAGTGGAGAGATATGGGGTATGATATTCTGGTGGTTCATTATAGGGCAATGTTTCCTGCTATTTATACAATGGCAGCAAAGTTATTTCCTAGTCTTGCAAAAAGAGTAGTGGGTAATCATGTGGAGATGGATACAAATATGGACGTGGTTTATTCAGAAAAAGATGGGATCCCTGTTTATAGTATTCCTATATTCAAATATATTCCTCATGGACGCTATAGTAAAAAGGAAATAAAGAATAAAGTAAAGGAGATAGAATCCATTGTTAAGGAGAAAGGCTTTATTCCTGATGCAATTATTGGACATTTCTATAATCCTCAATTGGAAATTGTTTCGAGTCTTAAAAAGGTCTTCCCAAATGCAAAGACCTGTGTATCACTCCATGAAGAGGGATCTGTAGTAAAAGCCTTGTTAGGGGATCGAAGTAAGGAGGTTCTAGACAATATTGATATAATAGGATTTCGTTCCGTACCAATTAAAGAGAGCTTCGAAGAGATTTATGGGAAAGGGTATAAAAGTTTGTTGTGTTGGTCTGGCACACCAGAATTTTTTTTGAAAACAGCGGCAAATAGAAAAAGGACATTCTCTGATGGACCCATGCAACGCTATTTGTATGTAGGGCAAACCATTAAGAGAAAATTTCCCAAGCAGACTATTGAGGGAGTTCATAAGGCAATGTTGGATAATGATTTTACTCTTACATACGTTGGAACGCATGATCTTGGATATCCTGAAACAGTTGAGTATATTGAAGCAAATGGCTTAAGAGATAAAGTAAAGTTTACAGGTAAAATTCCCCGTGAAGATATTCTTCGTCTTTATGATGAAAGTGATTGTTTTATTTTAATAAGTAAAGATGAAGTTTTTGGTCTGGTCTATTTGGAGGCAATGTCGCGTGGTTGTATTACGATAGCTGGCAGAGGAGAGGGTATGGAAGGAATTATAGAACATGGAGTGAACGGTTTCTTATGCGAGCCAGGAAATGTAGATGAGTTAGCTTGTATAATTAAACAAATTAATTCATTAAGCGCTAAAGATAAAAAGGAAATTTCAGACAGAGCGAGGGCTAAGGCTACTGAATTGTCAGATTACAATGTAGCAAAAAGCTATATAGATAAAGTAATGAATAGTTAATCAAAAATAATAATAAAGAATATGTCAGTATTTAAAGACAAAACGTTGCTGATTACTGGTGGAACAGGTTCCTTCGGTAATATGGTGCTGAAACGCTTTTTGGATTCCGATATTAAGGAAATCCGTATTTTCTCTCGTGACGAAAAGAAGCAGGATGATATGCGTCATCATCTACAGGCTCAGTATCCTACACAGGCTTCAAAGGTGAAATTCTATATTGGAGATGTTCGTGATCGTCAGAGCATTGATATCGCCATGCGTGGAGGAGTGGATTATATTTTCTCTGCAGCTGCTTTGAAGCAAGTGCCAAGTTGTGAGTTCTTTCCTATGCAAGCCGTCGAAACTAATATTATTGGTACTAACAATGTGTTGGAATCCGCAATTGCACACGGAGTTAAAAATGTAGTTGTTCTTTCGACTGATAAAGCTGCATACCCCATCAATGCGATGGGTATCTCTAAAGCCATGATGGAGAAAGTTGCAGTGGCAAAAGCGCGTCAGCTGGGTGACAATGCACAGACAACTATCTGCTGCACCCGTTATGGTAATGTTATGGCTTCGCGTGGAAGTGTGATTCCTCTTTGGGTAGAACAAATGGAAGAAGGTAAGCCTATTACCATTACTGATCCTCAGATGACGAGATTCATGATGACACTCAACGATGCCGTTGACCTTGTTATTTACGCTTTCGAGCATGGACATAATGGAGATCTTTTTGTCCAGAAAGCACCTGCCGCAACTCTTGATGTTCTAGCAGAAGCTTTGAAGCAAGTTTACTCTAAAGTTGATCGAAAATATGGCGAAACGGAAGTGAAGATTATCGGAACACGCCACGGCGAAAAAATATATGAGACACTTGTGACACGTGAGGAAATGGCACGTGCTGTTGATTGTGGTGAGTATTATCGAATACCATGTGATGGCCGTGATTTGAACTACGATAAAGTAGAGGGTGGTAATCCTGAGATTGACAAGATGGAAGAGTACCATAGCCATAATACACGTCGTCTGACTGTTGAGGAGATGAAAGAGTTGTTAATGAAACTCACTTTCATTCGTGAAGATTTAGGACTGCAGCCAAGAGCAAAAGCAAAAGAAATTCGTTCTGAGTAAATGAAAATACTAGTAACCGGAGCAAAGGGGTTCGTCGGCAAAAACCTTTGTGCTGCATTGAAGAATATCAAAGATGGTAAGGACAGGAGATTTCCTGACCTTGCCATTGAAGATGTTTATGAATATGATATAGATACAGATCCTGCTTTGCTGGATACATTTTGCAAAGATGCTGGATTTGTATTCAATCTTGCGGGTGTAAACCGCCCACAGAATCAGGAAGAGTTTATGCAAGGCAACTTTGGCTTCGCATCAACTCTGCTTGACACGCTTAAGAAGCATGGGAACAAGTGTCCTGTGATGTTGTCATCAAGTCAGCAGGCAAGTCTTACTGGACGCTTTGGCAATAGTGAATATGGCCGTTCCAAGAAGGCAGGCGAAGATCTGTTCTTAGAGTACGGTAAAAAGACAGGTGCAGAAGTGCATGTGTACCGCTTCCCGAACCTCTTTGGTAAATGGTGTAGGCCCAACTACAATAGTGCGGTGGCTACGTTCTGTAATGCATTTGCAAACGACCTGCCATATACAGTCAATGATTCAAGTGTAGAGTTGGAACTGCTTTACATTGATGATTTGGTGGATGAGATGATTGCTAACTTGCAAGGTAAAGATAATCGTTGTGAGTTTGATGGTTTGGAGGTTATTCCTGGCACGCTTGGAAGGTATAGGTATTGCCCAATTACTCACAAAGTGACGTTGGGCGAAATCGTAGAACTCCTCAAGTCTTTTGCTGAACAGCCCAAGACTTTGATGATTCCAGAGATTCCTGCTCACAGCTTTGCAAAGAAGCTATATTCTACCTATCTCAGTTATCTCCCGAAGGAGAAAGTGGCTTTCCCCTTGAAGATGAATGTGGATGATAGGGGGAGCTTTACTGAGCTTGTTCATACACTCAATGCAGGTCAAGTTTCAATTAATATCAGTAAGCCTGGCATAACAAAGGGTCAGCACTGGCATAATACGAAATTTGAGCAGTTCATTGTCGTGAAGGGGCATGGGCTGATTCAGCAGAGAAACCTGAACGACCCAGAAGGCAAGGTGTTGGAATGGGAGGTCTCTGGTGACAAAATTGAAGCTGTGCACATGTTGCCAGGATATACACATAATATTATCAACCTTAGTGACACAGAGGATTTGGTAACTGTTATGTACTGTAACGAAGTTTTTAATCCGAACAGGCCCGATACATTTTTTGAGGCTGTAAATAGTTGATGTATATGGTAGACATTCAAAAGAATTCTGTATCCATGCTGGTGCTCTCGTGTGATGCATACAGCGATTTGTGGGATGATTTTTTTAACCTACGGGATAAATTCTGGCCCGACTGTGAATATAAATGGTATGTGGTAACAGAAAGTAAATCCTACGACAGAAAAGGAGTAGAGGTGATAAAATGTGGTAAAGAGTTAGATTGGGCTGGTCGATTAAGATATGCTGTCCAAACGGTAGCTACACCCTATATAGGTTTTTATCTAGAAGATTTTTTTATCAATGCTCCAATTGATAATAATCGTATAAAAGAATTAGTGGCTTTTATGCAGAACAAAAACGTTGATTATATTGATTTAGGAAATGTATTCCATCATAAGATTAATCAACCAAATAAAAAATACTTTTCAGATCATTTAGTTATTATCGATAAGCACCTACGCTATGGCATAGACACTGCCGCTTCTTTATGGGAAAGGAATTACTTATTAGAAAAACTCGGAAATGATGATTATAATGCGTGGAAGTTTGAAAAGGATCGCTGTGAAGAGGCTGCCTCGAAAGAGGGTATAAAAGGACTTTTATTAGTTGATGATCGATTGTCCTTCAATGTTAGTGAAATACCAGTAGTTGTACAGGGGAAAATTTATCCTCCCGTAAAAGAAGATTTTAGGAAACGCGGTTACGAGATTCAATCTAAACGAAAAGTGATGTCTCATTGGCAGAGATTTAAATATGATTTCAAACGTTGGTGTGGAAGTATTCCATTTGGCCATAAAACCATGAAATGGGTTGGAAGTCATATATTTGGATATAAGTTTTTCACAGAAGATTAATTGAGATGATTCATTTGCTAAGCGATTGCAAGAATAAAAAGATTCCAGAATCCACAAATATCTGGCAATTTTGCGTAATATTCCCTTATTGCCGGATAGGAGAAAATTGCAATATCTGTTCACATTGCTTGATTGAAAACGATGTTGTGATAGGTAATAATGTCACAGTCAAGTGTGGCGTTCAGATTTGGGATGGTATTACGTTGGAAGATAATGTAATGATAGGCTCCAATGTGACCTTCACCAATGATATGTACCCGCGTTCTAAGAATAAGGATTGGAAGCTGCTGAAGACTAGAGTTTGTAAAGGGGCTACTATTGGTGCAGGCTCTGTTATCCTTCCTGGAATAACCATTGGTGAAGGTGCATTCATAGCAGCAGGTTCAGTCGTTACCAAAGATGTTCCCGCTGGTGAATTGTGGTTAGGAAATCCTGCAAAGTTTTATAGAAAAGTAGAATTTTAAGATATGATTCCATTTTTATCATTGAAAGACGTTACTGCTCTGCATGGAGCAGAGATTAACGAGGCAGTATGCCGTGTTGTAAACGGAGGCTGGTACCTTCAAGGAAAAGAGAACGAGAAGTTCGAAGAGAACTACTCTAAGTTTATTGGAACTAAATACACCATTGGTTGCGCCAATGGCCTGGATGCTCTCATTTGGATCTTCCGAGCATACATAGAAATGGGCGTGATGCTGCCAGGCGATGAGGTAATTGTACCTGCAAATACCTATATTGCCACAATCCTTGCCATTACTGAGAACGGTTTGAAGCCTGTTCTTGTGGAGCCCAAGCTCAATACACTGGAGATAGATGATGACCTCATTGAGGGTGCCATCACTCCTAAGACAAAGGCTATTGCTATTGTTCACCTGTATGGCCGCAATGCTTATACCGATAAGATTGGTGCTCTTTGCAAAAAGTACAATCTGAAATTGGTTGAAGATAATGCTCAGGCTCATGGATGCAAGTATACTGATGGACGCGTTACGGGTTCTATTGGTGATGCTGCTGGTCATAGCTTCTATCCTGGCAAGAACCTTGGCGCTCTTGGTGATGGTGGTGCCGTTACTACCAATGATCCAGAGTTGGCCGCTGCAGTACGCGCTTTGGCCAACTATGGTTCTCAGAAGAAGTATGTGTTCAAATATACTGGCCGTAACAGTCGTTTGGACGAAATCCAAGCAGCAGTGCTGGATGTAAAACTGAAATATTTGGTTGAGGATAATGCTCATCGAAAAGAAGTAGCCCACTTATACTATGAGGGCATCAAGAATCCGCTAGTGACTTTACCCGACTTGCTGCCTGATGAGCAGAATGCTTATCATTTATTCCCAATACTTGTAGGAGGCGGCAAACGTGATGCTCTTCACGATTATTTGGATCAGAATGGTGTAGGAACCGTGATCCACTATCCCATTGCACCTCATAAGCAGGAATGCTATGCTAAAGAGGATTGGAATATGCCCCAGTTGAGTCTTCCTATCACAGAGAAGATAGCAGACGAGGAACTTAGCCTGCCAATAGGCCCAGCTATAAAGTTGGAAGAAGTAAAAGAAGTAATCAGACTGATTAACGAGTTTAAGTAGTCAAACAATGCGTGTTTGGATAGTTAACTATTATACTGATGCACCGGACAAACAAGCGAATCCACGCTATTTGCAGTTTGCCAAGCATTTTATGGATAAAGGTTGGCAGGTTGTCACTTTTAACGCCTCTTTTGAGGACGATGAACTTGCAAAACAGTTTGAACCGGGAGCCAAGTTCCTATGTAAACAATATGGTGAATATGATTTCGTGCATGTAAAAGCACCTCGTTATAGAGGGAACGGCTTTGCACGTATGAAAAGCATCTTCAGTTTTGCATGGACGATACAAAAGCATTGTAAGGATTTTGAGCGTCCAGATGTCATTCTGCATAATGTTCATGCTCCATTTGATGCGCCTATAGTATTGGCAGCAAAGAAGTTGAAATGCAGATATGTGACGGAGGTGTGGGATTTGTGGCCAGATAACTTTGCTAATTTCGGCATGGTGTCACGCAAGAACCTTGCTATGAAGGTATTCTATAGCATCGAGCGTTGGATATACGAACACGCCAATGAATGTGTGTTTACTCTGGCGGGAGCCAAAAGTTACCTTCAAGAAAAAGGCTGGACTACCAACAAGGGGGGCAAGATAGACCTCGCACACGTACATTATATTAATAATGGTGTGGGTCTGGATGATTTCGACCATGACAGGGACGCTTGGCCAAGGAACGATGAAGATATAAATGATGCATCAACCTTGAAGGTGGTGTATATGGGGAGCATTAATCGTGCTAACCATGTTCATACGCTGATTGAAGCGGCAAAACTCTTACAAGATATAGATCACTATCGGTTCTTTATCTATGGCGATGGCGCAGATCGAGAGGAACTGGAACAGAAGGTGAAGGACGAAGGAATAACCAATGTGGTGTTCAAAGAAAAGCGCATACCTCTTTGCGAGTGTGCATGGGTGGTGAGTCAGGCTACTGTGAATGTGATGAATTATCAAAAGGGGTTCGGATATATGGGTGTCTCGTCTGGCAAACTGTTCCAATATCTCGCAGCTGGTAAGCCTATTGTATGCAATGTGAATATAGCATACGATGACGTGATTACCGATGAAAAATTAGGAATCTGCAAGGACATTGAGACACCAGAGGCCTTTGCACAGGCAATTCGTGATGTGGCAGAACAACCTCGTGCGAACTATGATGCTATGTGCGATCGAGTTAGAGAAATAGCAAAGCGGTTTGACTATAAAGTGTTGGCTGCAGAAGAGATAACGGTCATAGAAGCTGCAATGAAAGGATGACTGCAAAAGAGCTGTTCGCGCTGTTGCGACTTGGGATTGGTAATAGTACGGTCGAGAAGGAGAATCTGTCTGACTTTATTATACTTTCTGCATCCCAGTGGAAAAGTTTAGGTGATCTTGCTCAGAAACAAGGCGTGCTGGGTGTGATGCTAGACGGCATAGACCGTTTGGATGCAACGGGCTGCGGCGCAACGCGGGAGCTCCCGAAGGAGCAGAAGCTGGAGTGGATAGGCGAGGTGCTTACGATAGAGCAGGCCAATCAGCACCAGGTTGCTGTTATGGAAGAGATGGCAGGAATATGGTCTGAGTATGGCTGCCGCGTGGTGGTGATGAAAGGGCAGGCGAACGGAACGATGTACCCAGAGCCTAACCACAGAAGCCCAGGAGATATTGACTGCTATCTGTTTGAGAATTATGCTAAGGGTAATGATATAGCGCGGAAGGTAGGTGCTGATGTAGATGAGAGTTGGTATAAACACTCAGTCATCAGCTATAAGGGTGAGACCTTTGAGAACCATCAGTACTTTGTGCATACAAGGGATGGGAAGAGAGGAAAACTGCTCAACGATGAACTCGTTGAGGGGTTAAAGGTTCAGGGTTCATGGTTAATGGATGAAAAAGCCAAACTCACTGAGTTTACATATATGCCGCCAGTGCAGTGGAATGCGATGTTCTTGACCTATCATGCATGTGCGCATTTTGTGTCAGAGGGGCTTCGGCTAAAGCAAATACTTGATTGGGCAATGTTTTTGAAGGCTCATCAGAACGATGTTGATTGGTCGGCTTTTTATATGTACTGTGAACGGAATAATTTGAGGAGATTCGCTGATGCCATGACAACGATTGCTGTAAAGTATCTTGGGATAAAGGTCACACAGAAATCACAGATAACCACAGATAGTCCATATGCAGAAAAGATACTGCATGACGCCCTATATGAAGATGACTATGTGTTCAGTAGCGGTGAAAGCAGTTGGAAGAACCGATGGCACATTGTGAAGAATCTGTTCAAGTACAGGTGGAAGTATGAAGAAATATACCAGCAGAGCGTGTGGAAGCAGTTGTGGTGGTATGCAAGTGGTTTTATGTTTAAGACAGAATAGGAAACTATGTATAAACATTTTTTTAAGCGTTTTTTTGACTTTTGGATATCGCTGGTTGCGTTAATTTGCATCAGTCCACTCTTGCTTATTGTTACCGTTTGGCTGCATTTTGCAAACAAGGGGGCCGGAGCATTTTTTACCCAAGAAAGGCCAGGGTGGCATGGCAAGATATTTAAGGTCATAAAATTTAAAACCATGACGGACGAACGAGACGCAGATGGTAATCTCTTACCAGACGAAGTGAGACTAACTAAAGTCGGTTCATTTGTCCGCTCAACATCATTAGATGAGCTTCCTCAGTTAATCAATGTCCTTAAAGGGGACATGGCATTAATAGGTCCACGTCCTTTGATGCCAGAATATCTACCGTTGTATAGCAAAGAACAATCGCATAGGCATGACGTAAGACCAGGTATATCTGGCTGGGCACAATGTCATGGGCGAAATAATATTTCTTGGACTGAGAAATTCAAGTTAGATGTGTGGTATGTGGATCATCTTTCATTGTGGGTTGACATTAAAGTAATATGGATAACCATAATGAAAGTGTTGAAACGTGCTGATATCGCAAAAGAAGGTATGGTTTCCATGGAGGAATTCAATGGTCATAATTAATTTTTAATCATATGAAACATTTAGTTATTATCGGTGCCGGTGGTATGGGTAGATGCCTGTATTCCTTGGCTGTTGAAGCATTAGGCTATCAAAAAGAGTTTGACGTGAAAGGTTTTATTGATGATAACCTTCAAGCATTGGATGGATATAAAAACTATCCGCCGATCTTGTCAAAGATTGCTGATTATCAGCCAGCGGCTGATGATGTATTTACCTGCTCTTTAGGTGATGTGCAAACTAAGGTGAACATTTGCGAAGACCTTAAAAAGAAAGGAGCTAAGTTCCAAACGTTGGTTCACAAGTCAGCTATGATAGGACTGAACACGATTCTTGGTGAAGGAACAATTGTAGATGATGGTGCTCATTTGGATCCGGATGTAAAGGTAGGTGAAAACTGCCTGCTCCAAGCCCAGTCTATTATTGGCCACGATAGTGAAATTGGTGACTATGTCCGTATTGATACACACAGCGAGCTTGTTGGTGGAACTATCGTAAAAAGAGAAGCGTGCATTTACACTAACGCTATGATAAACCATAATGTGGTTATTGGTGAGAAGGCTGTTGTGGGTGCTTGCAGTTTTGTTATGAAGAGCGTAAAACCAGGGGTTACCGTCTTTGGTGTTCCCGCTAAACAGATTTTTTAATACGAATGCAGAAAAATGTAATTGAATATCTGTGGAAAACCGTTGAACGTGTTCCTGATAAGGTTGCCATTGATGACAATAAGGAACAGGTGACGTTTGCACAGTTGCAGCAGTCAGCCATAAAGGTGGCTGCATGCATCAGAGAGTTGGGCCTTAGAAAGAGCCCAGTGGGCATCTATGTGCCAAAGAGTGCCAAAATGGTGCAGGCTTTTGCCGGAGTCAGCCTGAGTTGTAATTTCTATGTGCCTCTGGATACGAAGTCTCCAGATGCCCGTATTCAGTCCATCCTTCAGGTGTTGGGTGCAAAAGTGGTTATTACAACAGCTGCTTTGAAAGCAAAGGCCGAGAATCTTGGTGATTATAAGGTTCTTGTGATGGAAGAGATGCTTGAGAAAGAGGCTCAGGAGATTAATCTGAAAGAGTATATTGGCAACCAGACCGATTTGGATCCTGTTTATTCCATCTTCACCTCTGGTTCAACGGGAACCCCCAAGGGCGTTGTAATCTCCCATCGTGCGGCCATTGACTTCATTGACTGGATGATTGACCGCTTCGGTATTGATGGAAATAGAATCATGGGTAATCAGGTGCCTTTCTACTTTGACGTGTCGGTATCTGATATTTACCTGATGTATGCCACTGGCTCTACTCTGGTAATTATCCCTGAAATGTTCTTCTCCTTCCCGACGGATTTGATTGATTTTATCAATGAGAAAAAGATTAACTTTGTATTCTGGGTGCCGTTTGTGCTGATTAATGCCGCCAATGTGGATATCTTCAGCGAGAAATTACCTCAGTATCTTGAGGATGTGTTCTTTGCAGGCGAGGTGATGCCTAACCGTCACCTAAATTACTGGAGGAAATTCTTGCCGAATTGTAGATATGTCAACCTCTATGGCCCGACTGAGATTACGGTTATTAGTACATACTATGAGGTGGATAGAGAATTCGCAGATGACGAGTCGCTACCTATCGGTTATGCATGCAACAACTGTGATAACCTGATACTTGTAGATGATAAAGAGGGCAAACGTGAAGCTGAAGTGAACGAAAAGGGAGAACTTGCAATTGCGGGAACCTGTTTAGCACTTGGCTATTACGGTGACTGGGAAAAGACCAACAAGGCCTTTATTCAGAACCCGCTGAATGACAAGTATCGTGAGTACATTTACCTGACTGGTGACGTTTGCTACAAGAACGATCGAGGTGAGATTATCTATTGCGGTCGTAAGGATTCCCAGATTAAGCACAATGGCTATCGAATTGAACTGGGTGAAATTGAGAATGCTGTATTAGCTTCCAAGATTGTGGATAACTGCTGTGTAATCTATGACCATAGTAACAAGAAGATCATTCTGTTCTATGAGGCTAAGGAAGAGATTAAACTTCTTGATTTCCGCAAGGCCATCTCGTCTCATGTCCCCAAATATATGCTACCTTCTGACTATCTCTGGGAGCAGTCTTTGAAACGCAACCAGAATGGAAAAATTGACAGAGCTTATTATAATAAACAAATAAATAAGTAGAATTATGAAAGAAAAGATAATGGAATTTCTTACCGGATTACGTCCGGAATGTGATTTTGAGAATAGTGAGAATTTCATTGAGGAGGGACTGCTCGATTCAATGGATATCGTAGCGCTTGTTGACTCTGTAGAAGAGGAGTACGGAATAAGTATTCCTGGCTCTGAAATATCAGCAAAGCATTTTGGTAATTTGGACTCTATTGTTGAACTGATCGAAAAATATAAGAAGTAATTATATGTTTACAACATTCAAAAACAAAACAATAACGAGTGTGCTCACTGTGCTGCCCCAGCAAGAGGTGAGCTTTGACAGCGAGATGGGTGACTATGGTTATTCTGAAATGAAAATGAGGAAGCTGAAGAAACTCATGGGATATAATACCCGTCGTTGCAGTAAGCCAGGCGAAGGAGTTTCTGATTATGCCATTTACGGAATCCAGCACCTTATAGATAAGCAACTAATCTCCAAGGAAGAGATTGGTGTAATTATTGTCACCTCTACAACTCCAGACTATTTCATTCCCCAGACCAGTAACCTGATTCAGGGCCATTTTGGTATTGATATAGATTGCGTATGCCTGGATATTTCTCAAGGCTGTTGTGGCTATTCTGTTGGCTTGACCACCGCATTTATGGTCTTGGAACATGTTCCCAATAAAAAAGCTCTTGTGGTATGTGGCGATATGATGTCAAGGAAGATTGGTACGAGAGACCGTGCCAGCAGGCCTATTATTGGCGATGCAGTTACAATTACGGTAGTTGAAAATTGTGAAAATGATAAAACCGTTTATTGCTGCCTAAAGAATGAGGGAGGAGATGCCATGTCGGTTAATATCCCTGCTGGTGGTAATAAGCTTCCTTGTTCTCCTGAAACAGCCATTGAAGTGGAAGACGAGGCAGGTAACTGGCGCAGTCAGAATCAATTCTTCATGGAAGGAGACTTGGTGTTCAACTTTATCATTAATGAAACGCCGAAGATGGTCTTTGAGATGCTTGACTATGCAGGTGTGAAAACCGATGACATTGCTAGTTTCGTTTGTCATCAGCCCAATGCCTTTATCTTAAAGAAATTGGCAGAAAAGCTTGAAGTTGACCAGTCAAAGGTTCCCAATGATACCACTTCTATTTATGGTAATTCAAATAGTGCAACAATCCCTGTAACCTTCTGTCAACATTATAAAGAAATTTATGAGGGTAAGGAAGAAAACAAGATTTTCTTCACTTCCTTTGGTTCTGGATTAGCACTTGGAGGTGTAATCATTGACCTCCCTGCATTGAAGTACTGTAATATGATTGATTATCCTCATCAGTCGTAAACTAATGCTTGTCCACCAGATTGTTAATAGCTATCAGCATGCGTGTACTTACATCCTTTATAAAGAAGGATTTGAGTATGCGTGGCTGGTGGATTGTGGTAGTGCTATAGATGAAGTAGAAGACTGGTTAAAGGTCAATGAAAAAAAACTTAAGGGCGTTTTCTTGACGCATTGTCATGATGACCATATCTTTGGACTGAGAAAATTGCTGGAGTTAGACCCTAACATTCCAATTTATCTTTCTGCTCACGAAGGTATAAGATGTGTACAAGATATACGACTCAATCTAACAAAATACACCTCTGGTCCGTTTCAGGTTTTTTCTGACCATTTTATAGAATTGAAAGACGGAGAGAGCGTTGAATTGTTCGACGATGTCATGCTAACAGCATATCAAGCCGATGGTCATTCTCTTGATTCGATGGTGTATGAAGCAGGCAGTTATCTCTTTACTGGAGACGCATACATACCGCCATTGCGGGTTGTGACAAAGTTGCCAGGTGCTGATAAAGCAAGAGCCGCTCAGAGCCTTGAAATGATAAAGGCTTTAGAAAAAGAGCACTATCTAACAATCTGTGCAGGTCATAATATATAAACATAATCAAGTATGAGTAAAGCATTTCTATTCCCTGGCCAAGGTTGCCAGAAAGAGAAAATGGGTAAGGATCTTAATGATAACTTTCCCAAAGCAAAAGCCATTTTTGAACAGGCTAATGAAATATTAGGTGAACGATTCTCTGATACGCTCTTTAATGCAACGGAGGAGTTCTTGATGGATACACGCTACACACAACCTGCAATTTTTATATATGAAGTAGCAGCAGCCTTAGCCCAGGACGATGTAAAACCCGACTGCGTGGCTGGTCATTCACTTGGTGAATATGCTGCATTGGTTGTCTCTGGTGTTTTGTCTTTTGAGGAAACACTCCCTTTCATTAAAACTAGAGGTCAGGTGTTCTATGAGGCATTCCAGAAACATCCAAGCGCTATGGGTGCTATTATAGGCATTCCTGATGATGATGTTCGCCAAGTTCTGAAAAAGGTTGGTGAAGAAGATGGTGAAAATCTATACATTGCCAATTATAACGGACCTGGCCAATTAGTTGTAACAGGTGCTCGTGGCAGTATCAAAAAGGCATGCAAGATTCTGAAAGAAATGGGTGCAAAACGTGCCTTGGTTCTTCCCATGAAGGGAGTTGGACATTCACCTAACTCTGCTGAAGAGGGTGCAATCCTTGGCGAAGAATTGAAGAAGCTGAACTTTAAAACACCCCAGATACCTATCTATCAGGATGCAGATGGCCAGCCACATACAGACCCCAAGGAGATTCTGGAGAATCAAATAAAACTGATGACATACCCTGTTCTGTGGACAGACATAACCATGAATATGGTGAAGAATGGAGTGACTGAGTTCTATGAATGTGGAACAGACGATACACTTCAGAAAATGGTGAAGCGAATGACCCCCGAATCGCTGGTAACGTCTATCTTGCATTGTCCTACATACGATGGTAAAGTACAGGATTTTTCGATAGTAAAAGAATAACAGTGTAAATTATAAACAAAAAGAAAAATGGATTTAAAAGAATTTATCGAGGCTTTTGCCGGAGAGTTTGAAGACACAGAAATGAGCGAGTTCAAGGCTGAAACAGAATTTAAAGACCTTGACGAATGGGATAGTCTAGTAGCTCTTTCAATCATATCAATGGTTGATGAAGAATTTGACAAGACTATTACCGGAGCAGATATACGTTCATGTGATACGATAGAAGATTTATACAACCTAATAATTAATAAATAAGTATGGCGAATCCCTTTTCATTAGAAGGAAAAACGATACTGGTAACGGGTGCCTCGTCCGGTTTAGGGCAAGGCATCGCCATCCAGTGCTCAAAGATGGGCGCAAAGGTTGTTCTTAATGGTAGGAACGAAGACAGGCTCAATGAGACTCTCTCACAGATGGAAGGCGAAGGGCATATTGTCATAGCCGCAGATTTGTCTACGCAAGACGGTCTTGACAAAATAGCTGCAGAGGTGCCAGAACTAGACGGATATGTTAATAGTGCTGGAATCACATCGATGACTCCTTTAAAGAAGATTAGCATGGAACACATGGCACATTTGTTTAATGTGAATGCGACCGCTCCTATTGCACTGACAGCTCTTCTTGTTAAGAACAAAAAATTGAAGAAACAGTCTTCAATTGTTTTAATGGGTTCTATAAACGGTTGTTGCATTGGAAATGCAGGGTCTTCTGCTTATGCCGCATCCAAAGGTGCTATCAGTGGCTTTGTGAAAGCAGCTTCGTTGGAACTGGCTTCAAGAGGAACACGAGTTAATTCGATTTGTCCAGGTACTGTACCCACCAACATGTTGAAAGAAGAGGCCAAAATGTGTTCATTGGAAGAGTTGATCGAACAGATGGTTCCTTTCTATCCTTTAAAGCGTTTAGGAACGGTAGAGGATTTAGCTAATGGTGCTGTTTATCTCCTTTCTGATGCCTCTTGTTGGGTAACAGGACAGAACATAGTTATTGATGGTGGATATACTGCCGCATAGGTTTTACGATAGATGGAGTACCATCCTTATTATCCAGACAAATCAATAACTTAAAGAATGAAAGGCATTGTACTTGCCGGTGGCTCCGGTACCAGACTTTACCCTATCACCAAGGGTGTTAGCAAACAGTTGTTGCCCATCTACGATAAACCGATGGTTTATTACCCCATCAGTGCATTGATGCTTGCTGGGATTAGAGATATACTGATTATCTCCACTCCATACGACCTTCCTGGCTTCATGCGTCTTCTTGGTGATGGTTCTGACTATGGGGTTCACTTTGAGTATGCAGAGCAGCCGTCTCCTGACGGGCTGGCTCAGGCATTCATTATTGGTGAGAAGTTTATTGGTGATGATAGTGCGTGTCTGGTTCTTGGCGATAATATCTTCCATGGTGCTGGTTTTACCTATCTTCTTAAAAAAGCTGTAGAAGATGCAGAGGTTAATTCGAAGGCCACCGTATTTGGGTATTGGGTACACGATCCAGAAAGATATGGCGTGGCAGAGTTTGATAAAGATGGGAATTGCCTCTCTATTGAGGAGAAGCCTACTAATCCTAAATCCAACTATGCTGTCGTGGGCCTTTACTTCTACCCAAATAAGGTGGTAGATGTGGCCAAACACATCAAGCCTTCTGCTCGTGGAGAGTTAGAGATTACCGCCGTTAATCAGGAATTCCTGAAAGATGGCGAACTGAAAGTACAGACTCTTGGTCGTGGCTTTGCCTGGCTTGATACGGGCACACACGATTCTCTTTCTGAAGCCTCTACTTTTGTTGAAGTGATAGAGAAACGCCAGGGGCTTAAGATTGCCTGTCTGGAAGGTATTGCCTACCGTAATGGTTGGATTAGCGAAGAGAAGATGCGTGAACTAGCTAAGCCTATGTTGAAAAACCAGTATGGTCAGTATCTGCTTAGAGTGATTGATGAGAAAAAGGAAGAGATAAACTCTGACACTTTTAGAAAGTAGACATGGCAACAGTTGAAGATGTAAGGATTATTGAACTGCCAAAGTTCTTGGATGCAAGAGGGAATCTTTCCTTTGCTGAACAGAATAATCATATCCCGTTCGAGATTAAGCGGACATATTGGATATATGATGTTCCTGGGGGTGAAGATAGGGGCGGTCACGCATTCAAAGAGAACCAGGAGGTTGTGATTGCCCTTTCCGGGGCGTTTGATGTGGTGGTGGATGATGGCGTTAATAAGAAGTCTTTTACGCTCAATAGATCGTACTATGGGCTTTATATTCCTAAAGGTCTTTGGCGCACAATGGAGAACTTCTCTACCAACTCATTTGCATTGGAGTTTGGGTCTGAGCACTATGATGCTTTGGATTATGTGCGTGACTATGATGAATTTTTAAAATTGAAGAGAGATGGAAAAATATAGTGTTTTCGACTGTTCAATAGTGGAGCTAGATAAGCATCATAGTGACCGTAAAGGTAACCTAACCGTAGTGGAGAATGATGTAACACTGCCATTTGATGTGAAACGTGTCTATTATCTCTATGATGTGCCTGGCGGTGAAAGTCGTGGTGCACATGCTCATAGAGAATTGGAGCAGTTGATAATAGCAGCTTCGGGTTCGTTTACAGTAACTCTGGATGATGGTAAGAGTAAGCGAAGTTTTTTCCTGAATAGACCATATTTGGGACTGTATGTAAAACCTGGACTATGGAGGGATTTGGTTGATTTCTCATCTGGCGCGGTTTGTATGGTGCTTGCCAGCGAGGTGTATCAAAAGGAAGATTATATTAGGGATTATCAAGAATTCTTGGATTTTAGAAAAGAATCAATTTATGGTGAATAAGAAGATTGCCCCTTGTTCCTTATTATAGAGGAAACAATTAGTCAGATTGAGATGCTATGGCAACTTTTAAACAGCTATTGTTGACTTAATAATCTAACGAGTGAATTATTAAAAGAATTCATAAAGAGAAATTAAAATGGGTTACAATAGTCAGATTGTAAAAAACACTTTGATCTCCTATTTTCAGATCATGGTTACTACAATAGTAGGGGTTGTGTCATCTCGCTTGGTACTACAAGCCTTAGGCGTTTCTGATTTTGGTCTCTATAACGTAGTAGGCGGAATTATATCCCTTTTTGCTATCATATCTAATGCTATGACCATGACTTCAATACGTTATTTGAGTTTTGAGATCGGAAAACAAAAAGGGAATGTCAATAAGGTGTTCAACATTAGCAATGTGCTCCATATTGGCACTGCTATTGTGGTTATCGTAATATTGGAAACTATTGGTTTGTTTTATGTGTTAAACTATCTGAAAATAGAGCCTGGCAAAGAAAGTGATGCGTTGTTTGTTTTTCAAATATCGTGTTTAATTTCGTTTTTGAGTATAATCAATATACCATTTAAAAGTGTTTTTGTGGCATGTGAAAAATTTACTTCCATCGCGGTGATTGAGATTATTGGGTCTTTAATGAAACTAGCAGCTATTGCCCCTCTGTTTTTAATAGAAGGAAATGGGCTGAGAATATACGCAGTTGCGATGTTGGCGGCTATATCTTTTACATTTGTAATTTACCATGTTCTTGCAATAAAACGATGGCCACAAATTACAAGCTGGAATCTCGTAACTAGCTTAGGTGAGTATAAAGCCCAGATTAGTTATAGTAACTGGTCTATGTTGAATACTGCTTCTTTAGCTGCTCGCTCTTATGGAAGTGATATACTTATAAATTTATTTTTTGGTACCGTCTTAAACGCTGCATTTGCAATAACCAGAAGTGTACAAGGATTTTCTGAATTGTTGAGTCAGAATTTTTCAAAAGTAGCTTTTCCGAAAGTTGTAAAAAGTATGGGTGACCACCATATGGAAGAAGCTTTAGGCACCATTTATTTTATTGGGCGATGTAATTTGCTCCTTCTGGAACTAAGTTTCTTTTGTATTTATGTCGAGCTCGATTTCCTTCTTCACATATGGCTTGGTTCGCATGTCCCTTATGGTTCTTTGGTTTTTTGTAAACTGATTCTCTGGATAGCATTGCTTGCAGGAACTGGAGGAGGATTGTATCAGTTTGTAAAGGCTAATGGTAGATTGCAGGAGTACAACATTATAACAGCAGTATTCTATCTGTCTGGGCTCCCAATAAGTTTTTTTTTATATCGTGCTGGCTCTCCATATTATATGATTCTTGTTATTTTCTTAGTCATGGAATTTTGTTGCAGAATAGCACAACTTGTGATGCTTAAAAAAGTTTTTAACTTTGATGTGATTAGATTCATGAAAGAATCGTGGATTAAGCCTACTTTAGTTTTTGTTATTCTTCTATCCTATATGCTTTTATATCATCACGTGATACGAGCATATACTTATATAAACATAATTGGAATTGCATTGATGCTTGTGGTGGCGATCTCTGTAGTGTTTTATATTGGTCTAAAGGATTATGAACGTATAAAATTGAAGGAGTTTTTGTTGACTATATTAAAAGCGTTGTATAATGGATATACTTTTAGTAACAGATCATAACTTTATTATGCCTACAGTTATAGCAATGAAGTCTGTATGCATCAGTAACCAAAAGGAATATATAACTTTTCATGTGATAATAGATGAAACAGTAAATAAAGTGGATGTCGATTCTATTAAAAAAATAAATGAAAGTAACGAAGGGAAAGTAAGTTTAAAACTATATCCCATAAATAGTGGTGGTATTGATTTGAATATTTTTCCCCAAATAGGAAAAACGCACCATTCTAAAGCAACTTATTATAGGATTTTAGTATGTAATATACTTCCTCCTGAACTTAAAAAGGTTTTATATATTGATAGTGATGTTATAGTAAGGAAAAACATTTCAGAGTTGTGGAATATTGATATAGAAGGTTATGCTGTTGCATGTGTTCCAGATGCTAATGAAGATAATCGTGAAATACTGAAAAGATTGAATATTGATTATAAACTTGGATATTTTAATGCAGGTATTGCTTATATTAATTTGGAATATTGGAGATTAAATAATATACAAAATCGCTTGTTGACTTTTATAAAAGAAAAAAGTGATTTGATTAAATTCGTAGATCAGGATGTTTTAAATGCAGTATTAAAAAGCGAAAAGAAGTTCCTCCCTTTAAAATATAATGTACAAACAGGATTCCTATTAAAGCCCAAATACTTAAAAATTGATTTGAAAAAATATAAGGATCAGCTTACTGAGGCGGTTAGCGATCCGTATATTATTCATTTTATAGGACCGAAGCCTTGGTCTCCTGATTGCCATAATCCTTATAAAGTATATTTTAAAAATGTTCAAGATATGACTGAATGGAAAGATGTGAGAATGGTTAAGGGGGAAAAATATGTTAAGGCAGTCATTCGTAAATATTTAAGAGAAATATTGATATGTCTTGGGCTATATGAGAATAAATTGATAGATGTTAAACTTAACGATAATCGTTAACATATTGCTTATTTAGAACCGACTCCTTATTCTATGGCTTGGTTTAGATTTCTTGATGTAAAATATCTTTCATCGTTCAAGCGATATATTTTCCTTATCTATTTTAATACTCCGTTCTATCGGCGCCAAGTAGATAAAAATTTGAAGTTTGCTTTAGAAATACAATGGCTTTCGGTGCATAATAAGAATATAAACTGGGATAATCCGGTAACTCTTAATGAAAAGATCCAATGGCTGGAATTAAATACAGATACAACCCTTTGGACAAAATATGCAGATAAATATGAAGTTAGAGGACATTTGCAAGAATTAGGGCTGGGTGAATACTTACCCAAGTTCTTTGGTGTTTGGAATTTTCCAGATGATATAGATTATGATAAATTGCCAGATAAGTTCGTCCTTAAATGTACACACGACAGTCAATCTACACTGCCGATAGAGAAGAATAATATCAATGTTAACGTCATAAATAGAAAGTTTAAGAAGTATTTAAAAAGGAGATTCGGTTATTCGACGTGCGAGCCTCACTATACGAGAATAAAACCGAGGATCATTGCTGAAGAATGGCTTGAAAATACAAATAGTGAAATATCAAATTCGATAATTGACTATAAAGTTTGGTGTTTTAACGGGGAGCCAACTTATATTATGACAATTCATGGGCGGGATAAGGAACATATGATGATTGACCTCTTTGATAAAGATTGGAAAAGATATTCTGAATATCTTAATTTCTCTAAACATTATAGAAATGGCGGAGGTATTGTGCCACGCCCATCTTCCCTGAATGAGATGCTTCGAGTTGCATCAGTTTTATCGAAAGGTTTCCCTCAAGTTAGAATAGATTTCTATGATGTAAATGGTAAACCATATTTCGGGGAAATGACCTTTACTAGTGGATGCGGTCGAATGAATTACTTCACTGACGAGGCACAATTGAAGATGAGTGAATTGATAAAATTGCCTCTTATGAATTGTGAACTATGAATATTGAAAGATTCCGAAAACTATATGATATATGCCGGCAGTCCTGGTATGGTGATGACATTATCAAATTTGTCAGAGGCTTTTTTTTTAGGGATTTGTTTCGCCAGAAATTGAAAATTATCAATTATGGATCAGTAAGATTCGTTTATAAGGAAGTGATTGGGGGGGGCAATATCATGATTGTTGGAAAACACTCTCTTCTTAATCGTGTGGCTTTGAAAATAGGAGGTTGTAATAATGAGATTGTTATCGGTGACGGTTGTCGGTTCGGGCATGGCTGTAGAATCTTATTATTGGGAAATAACATGAAGTTACACATAGGTGATAATTCGTCTTTCAGCCATGATGATGAATTGTTAGTACAAGAAGATGGTGTAAAGATCAAAATTGGTGATGATTGTATGTTTTCTCATCATATCAATGTGAGAACAAGTGATGCACATCCAATATACGATATTCAGACTGGTGAAAGGAGTAACAAAGCTAAGGATGTTATTATAGGGAACCATGTATGGATAACAGCACATTGTATTATTCAGAAAGGATGTCAAATTGGCTCTGGGTCAATAATTGCCACTCATTCAGTTGTGACAAAAAGTATCCCTGATAATTGCGTTGCAGCTGGTATTCCTGCAAAGGTGGTGAAGGAGAATGTGAGATGGGAAAGGAAATAACCTATTCTTTTATAATTCCACATAAGAACACACTAGGGCTTCTCCAACGTTGTTTGGATAGTATTCCTCAGCGTGACAATGTTGAGGTGATTGTTGTAGATAATAATAGCAATCCTGAATCAGTAGATTTTGATGATTTCCCTTGTAAAAATAGAAATCATGTAAGGATAGTTAGAGATAATAAAAGCATCGGAGGTGGTGGAGCCAGAAATACAGGGTTGGCCTTGGCAAAAGGGAAATGGATATTGTTTGCAGATGCTGATGATTACTATTCAGAAGGTTTTTTGGATGTTCTTGATCGATATTCGAATTGTAACATAGAAGTTCTGTATTTTAACCAAAAAGTAATAAAAGGCGGAAAGGTAGAACGACGCGTTTTTAAATATGTAGATAATTATCGCGATGATAATGACAATTCTATTTTAGCTATAAAATATAAGCATCATGTGCCATGGAACAAGATGGTTAGGAGAGATTTTTTGATGAAATATGGAATCAGGTTCGAGGATTGTCTTGTTGGGAATGATATCCTTTATAGTTATCTGTGTGGTTATTATGCAAAGCATATAAATGTTGAGATGTCAAGATTATATAATTATGAAATAAACGGTAGTAGTGTTATCCATAAAAGGAATAACGATAGTGCTTATTATCTTTGTTTGTTATCTCATTTATACCAATCGAATGCGTTTTTTGAATATATTAATCATGAAAATTTTAAAAGATCAGTATTCTCGCGATTTCTTTCAATACTTTTGAAAAAGGGCCTTTTGCAATGTCTATATGCTTTTTACGTTTTTGTAAAATATTACGTCACTATTGCAAGCTCTAGGAACTATTTCGTAGACAGAATTAGGAATGCAGATGTTTAAATCAAGGCTGATATTAGTTTTGTCAAACCACTCAACATGGACTTACAAATTGAGAGGGGAGGTATTACAAGCTCTTGTCTCAGAGGGGTATCGCGTGATAGTGGCAGTGGGTTATGGGCCTGAGGTGGAGCGGTTGAAAAAAATAGGTTGTGAGCATGTGGATATTCCCTATAACAGAAGGAGTGTGAATCCGCTGAAAGAGATGAAGTTGTTTTTGGCCTATAGGAGGCTGATTCATAGAGTTAAGCCAGATGTGGTGCTGACCTATACCATCAAACCAAACCTTTACGGGGCATATCTGTGTAGGAAAAATAGGATTCCGTGTCTGATTAATATAACCGGACTGGGTAGCGCTTTGGAAAGGCCGGGGTTGTATCAGACATTCTTTCTGAATCTGTATAAATATGTGTTTAAGGATGTGTATCGGGTATTCCTGCAGAATACGGCTAATCGGGATTTGTTTGTACGGAAAGGAATCGTTCATGGTAATGAAGAGTTGTTACCTGGATCAGGTGTCAATTTAGAAAAATACGTATCACTTACATATCCCTCTTGTAATACTATCGAGTTTGTGTTTATTGCAAGAATTTTGAAGGCCAAGGGAGTTGAAGAGTTTTTGGAGGCTGCCCATCTGATTAGAGAAAAGTATCCGCAGACAATATTTAATATCTGTGGTTTCTGTGATCAGGATTATATGGGAATGATTGGCGAATATGTTGAGAAAGGAGATGTCGTTTATCATGGGATGGTGGATGATACCCGGGAGATATATAAAAAGATACATTGCACCGTGTTGCCGAGTTGGTACTCTGAAGGAATAAACAATGTACTATTGGAGAGTGCTGCATGTGGTAGACCAATTATCACGACTAATAGACCAGGATGTGGTGAGGTCGTGGATGACGGTGTAAATGGGTTTGTCGTGAAGCAGCAAGATACTGAGGATCTTGTTCGGGTGTTGGAAAGGTTTATCTTGTTGCCGGATGAAAAAAAGAAGGCGATGGGAATGGCTGGTAGAAAAAAGGTTGAAACTCAATTCGACCGTAGATTAGTTGTCGACAAATATTTAGAGGCCATCAATAGCTTGTTTGCATGAAGAAATTATTACTGACTGGAGCCACTGGGTTTGTGGGGAAAAATGTGCTGCCCTTGTTGATGACGCAGTATGACGTTACGACTTGTGGCAGAAGTTCAGAGAATGGTATTCGTGCAGATTTGGCAAAAGAGATTCCTGTATTTTCAGACCATTTTGATATTGTATTGCATGCAGCAGGTAAAGCGCACACAACACCAAGAACTGAGGCTGAAATCAAAGAATTTGATGATGTGAACTATCTGGGGACTGTCAATCTTTGTTCTGCATTGGATAAATATGGGTTGCCTGGAACTATCATTTATTTGAGCTCTGCTGCAGTTTATGGCTGTAATCAAGGCGTAAATGTTGATGAAACTCATGAGCTGAATCCCAAGACACCTTATGCTATCAGTAAGAAGAAAGCAGAGGACTATCTTATAGGGTGGGGCTCACGGCATGATGTATGTTTGGTCATCTTAAGGCCCTCGCTAATTGCCGGGCCTAATCCTCCAGGGAATCTTGGTAGTATGATAAAAGGTATTGCTTCTGGGCGTTACTTAAGTATAGCCGGAGGAAAGGCGAGAAAGAGCGTGCTGATGGTTGAGGATATTGCCAGGCTGGTGCCTCTGTTGGAAAAGAAAGGGGGAATTTATAATATTTGCAGTGACGACCAGCCTACTTTTGAGGAATTGGAATCTCTTATTTGTAGCCAATTAGGTCTGAAACAACCCATGAACTTGCCGTTGTGGTGTGCAAAATGTATGGCTATTATTGGCGATATGTTGGGAAAGAAAGCCCCGTTTAATACTAATAAGCTCATAAAAATGACAGAAACGCTCACCTTTAGTAATGCAAAGGCAAAGAAGGAACTCAGATGGACGGCTTTGAGCGCTATTGAGAATTTCAGGATATGCTAGGAGACTATATCGTACTGTTTATCGTTCTGTTGGCATTTGAGTATGCTTACTATCTGTTAGCGAAGAGACTAAGGATTGTGGACAGGCCGCATCACCAAAGCTCTCATAAAGGAGTCGTGGTGAGAGGTGGTGGTGTTTTGTTTTATGCGGCTTATTTGCTGTGGTCGGTGGCGAATGGTTCCCCTTGGCATGGTGGGTTAATAGGTTTGACGATATTAGTTATAGTCGGTTTTATAGATGACATCCATGATGTAAGTCCGAAGATCAGATTGGCGTGTCAGTTCGTTTCCATTATATTGATGTTTTATCATTCTGGTCTTATTCGAACAAACCCACATGTAATTTTTATTCTTTCTATAGCATGTGTGGGTGCTGTTAATATTTTCAATTTTATGGATGGCATAAATGGTATGACTGGCGGTTATTCGTTGGTGGTGGCACTTGTTTTGCTTTATGTGGGCAAGTATCAGGTTCATTTCTGCGATCCAAGTCTGCTTGTATATATGATCTTATCATTAGTGGCATTCAACATGTTTAATTTCAGAAGGCAGGCGAAGTGCTTTGCAGGGGATGTTGGGTCTTTGGCAATAGGATTTGTTTTGGTCTATCTGGTATTAAGACTGTGTTTGAGAGGACAGTCGATGAGTTGGATAGCCATGTTGTCGGTGTATTTGGTTGATGGGGGTATGACTATATTGCATCGGATATTGCTTCGTGAGAATCTGATGAAACCGCATAAGAAGCATGCTTACCAAATTATGGCGAATGAATTGAAAATGCCGCATTTGGCGGTATCGGGTATATATATGGGCTTACAGGCTATATGTAGCGTGGCTTATATTATAAGGCCGAGCTATATGTCATTTTTTGCGATATTTGGAACTTTGATTGTTTTATATCTGGTGTTTATGAAGAAATATTATCATCTTCATGTCACTACTGTCAGAAATGAAAGAAGAGTTTAAATCTTACGCAAACTCGATGATCAACGATATACCTCATGATGTGTATGTTGTAATGTTGATTATCTTTAGCGTAGGGTCTGTGATGGCTTTTGTTATGAAAGGTCCGTCTAAAGGTTTGCGATGGCTCTTGGGCACGCTGCTTATGGAATATACTTTCTTACTCTTTTGCTCGATGGTAATATATAGAAAGGTAAACGAGAATGTTGGATATGATTTTCATCCATTTTGGAGTTACAAGGCAATCTTGGAAGGAAGGAATGAGCTGATTGGTGAGAATATTATGAATGCGGTGGTGTTTGTACCAGTAGGACTATTATTTGCTATACTGATGTCACGAAAATCACAGAAAGACTGGCTTGTCGCAATTATGGTGGGTGCTGGAATGTCGTTGACAATAGAAGCATTGCAGTTCTTTTTGCATCGGGGATTTGCAGAAGTGGATGATGTGATGCATAATGCGCTTGGAGCGCTGATAGGATATATAATGTATAGGATGGGGTACATATTATGGTTAAAGAAAGAATTTTGAACTATGAGAAGTATAATCATTTCTACATTGTTTGTCATGTGCAATCTTGCAATGGTTGCACAAGAAGATAATCATGTTGATTCAATTGCTGTTGTGACAAACTCTGTTTGGGATAATATATATGGGCAACTGGGCGTGGATATGTCATTGCAGAATCCGTATGGATGTAATTTTTCGCATGTTTTTCCTAATGGGAAATCTTACGGTGTGGATGTAGCTGTAGGCAAGTGGTTTACGACTGGGTTTGGTATGAGGGCTAAAATGAACTTGGAAAATGCTTTTCTTCAGAGTGACCATGCAGAATGGGTGAAGACATTTGATAAAGGATATTTGACGGTTGTTGAAGATTTTCAATTTGACATGCTCAATCTCTTTGGCACGTATCAACCAGAAAGGAAATATTCACTCATCGTATTTCCCAGAGCGGGTGCCTTTATAGATTTGAATAGCGGAAAAGGATCACCGTTACTAGGACTTGGTATAGGTAACGTGTTTAGGCTGAATCATAAATGGAGTTTGTATGCCGATGTTGCCTATCAGGCCATAACTAGTGTTAATGGTGTGAAAACAGATACCGGTGATGGAAGCAATGGCTATTTTGACATCAATTTTGGTGTGCAGTTGAATTTTGGTAAACAGGGATTCCATCGGGTATGTGAAAAGGGGAAACACTCGAAGAATGCTGTCATTATTAATCCGATATGGGACAACTGGTTTGTTCAGGCAGGTTTGGGCATGTCGTTGTTGAATCCTCATGGTAATAATTTTACGAACGTGTTTCCTAATGGTGCAACAGTTGGCATTAACCTTGGATTCGGAAAGTGGATTACGCCAGATGTTGGAATTCGAGCAGGTCTGAACTGGCAAAATGGCATCATTGGGAATAACCGTTTAAGTTGGCTGGATACAGAAGGTATGCCTGGCAGCAACCATGATGGCGGTGGATATGCTGCTGTTTATGGTGATCTGTTTCTGAACTTGCATAGTCTATTTGGAGGCTATGATAAGAATCGGATATGGAACAGTATTGTATTTACTCGTGCCGGTTTGGATAGTAACTTCGAAGGAGGTACAGGATCACCTTTGGCGGGACTAGGAACAGAGCAGACATTTAGACTGAATAATAAGATGAAAATGTACGTAGACATTGCGTATCAGGTGACTTCGAGTGAATTTATGAACGGGAAAAGCACAGACTCGACAACGGGCTCTGGCAGTAATGGTTGGTTTGATCTAAATGTTGGTATACAGTATGATTTTGGAAAGAATTGGTGGGATAAGCCGGGAGCGAAACGCTCGTCGGAACAGTCTGTTTTAGTTCATAACTGGCCGAGATTTATAGTGAATACGGGCGCGTCGGTGGTCGTGGCATTTGGTGCAAAAACTGCACTGAAGGCAATGATAAAAGAAGAAAGGCCAGATCATTCGGATAATAAGTCGTTCCCGTCGGGACATGCTGCGATGGCTTTTGCCGTGGCGAGATCAATAGATAAGGAGTTCCGGAAAGATTGCATTTGGATACCAATCGCAGGATATGCCGCAGCAACTGCAATAGGCGTTGAACGTGTGGCCAGTGACCGTCATCATTGGTATGATGTGGTGGCGGGAGCTGGTGTCGGTTTCGGTGCTGCGGAACTGACATGGTGGCTGTCGGATAAGATGTTTGGAAAAGGCAGTAACATCGCGGTCGGCTCGTCGGGGGATACGGTGGATGTGGTGTATAACTTTTGATTTTGAAAGCAATAATCAAAGGGTTGGAGCATTATCAAGACTCGCGAACTCGAATGTGCGACAAGAGATGAGTTTGTTAAAATCAACGGTGAGCCGTTAAATAATTATAATTGCAGGGCGTTTGGAAGGCTTTATTCATAAAATCGTTATAACTTTGTAGAGTTATAAAGCTAAAAACAAATGCCAAACCACGGATGAGCGTCAGATGACAAAAGATAGAGAGCTGTATAAAGCTTCAAAACAGTTCGTGTTGGACAGATTCTCCGACTGTTATAATA
>Ga0247609_10000923_pt1 | contig 37256 bp, 38 predicted proteins | sample 172DNAGHGlowgp2_FD_193487 | JGI IMG/M metagenome (GOLD analysis project Ga0247609, IMG submission 193487) | Sheep rumen microbial communities from Palmerston North, Manawatu-Wanganui, New Zealand - 1728 DNA GHGlow gp2 | ecosystem: Host-associated > Mammals > Digestive system > Stomach > Rumen ... | reverse complement strand
CCCATCATTAAGTTTGAGTCAGGATACCATCTTGATAAGTTTATTAATCTTAAATCTATTTCAACAGAATAATTTTCATTATTTAATGCAAAATCTAATGGTATTGAAGTATCTTTGGTTGTAGTTAAATGCTCTATATTGGTTTCTTTTATACATTTGTAAAAATAACCATTTTTATAGTCTGCTGTATCATTACCGATATATTGATAGATTTTTCCTAATTCACTTGCACTTGCTGTTGGTAGTTCACTAACTTGAATTGAGGAACCACCACCTTGTATATCAATATTTCCAGAACCTAATATACTTTCATTATTAATAGTTTTAATATTTGTTCCACTAACTAAAGTGTCTTGTTTTCCTTCGACAACGTCTTGAATAGTATCATCTGTGCCATTTACAAAAACAGCATCACTTGTAGTGAAAGGTACAAACGGTCTATCATTTTCATCCTTTAAAATTTTAACTGGTAAATTTTGATTCATAATTCATTCCTCCTTTATGACCATATTTCTGTATATTCTTCACCATATGTTGGTGATAAATAAGGTGTTATATTACCTGGTGTTATAGTTTGATTTTCAATATCAATAGTACATTCACTTGCAGCTTCTGTGTTATCTACATAACTACTCATTTTAATATAAAATGTTCCTTTAAATTGTAGGTTAGTGTCTCCACAAGCATGTCGTTTATTTATACCCAGATATCTAGCATTACTGCCAGTATAATTAGTTACTACGCCATTAAAAGTAATAGTAACAGGATAAGCAGCACTTGTGGTGTGCGTATAAACTATATCTAAGGTAACCCAAGTATTCAAATCTGTGACAGCATTTGTAGAGGTAATAGTATAAACATTACCATTATATTTATGTTTAAGTTCTATTTTACCATCGGCTCTCCAAATAATTTGATGACCGTTAGTTACACTAGATATATTTGTTGTACGTACAGCATTCCAAGAACTACTGCTATTCGAATCAATATTTTTAAATATGAGTTTATCAGTATTTTCTGATCTACGCATAGTACATGTAATACGATGATTCCAAGCTCTTTTAGCTCCTGCATTATCATTAGGATTTAAACAATAATTACCCATAGCGTAATCTGCTTTAGTACCTGTTGTCTTCATAGGTAATGTAAACGGACCATTTATATAATAGTAGTCATGTACAACAGTTTTTGTTTGAAGAATAGGTTTATAAGTTTCTGTATTAGGATCGTAAGCACTCATTTGGTTAGTATTGTCACTATCGTTTAATCCGAAGTCTATCCAATTAGTACCGTCGTAAACTTGCATTCGTGTTGGTTGTTCCCAATAATTTCCAGGAGCCCAAACTTTTACTTTTCCATAACGGCCATTTGCCATATTTACCTCCTATAATGTTATTAATATATCCCCTACAATAGGATTAGTTAAAGCTGATGAGCTAAATCTAACTCTATTATAAGTTGAAGCTGCTGATGATTTTGTTAAATAAGATGAAAGTTGATTTGTTACATATGTTTGCATAGCTGTTGGTGTAGTGTATCTACTATCTGATTGAGTTTTAGTATAGTAATTATTTAAAGTAGATGTTTGTAAGTATCTAGAATCAGCTGCATTTTGTGTTAAAAATGGTGCATTAGCAATTGCAGTATTCATTTGTGTTGTTGTTGGATAATTTGTTAATGCACTATTAATACTATTAGTTACTTGCGTTGGTGTAGTATAAGTTGCAGCAGCATTTGTTATAGTTAAATAAGTATTGGCAGCTGCAGTTTTAGTTAAATAAGGTGTTAATGCATTACTTATTTTAGTATCTGTAGCTGTTGGTGTAATATATCTAGCATCTGATTGAGTCTTATTGTAATAATCAGAAGCAATATCAGAAGCTGTTACATAGTTTTCTGTTGTTAATGTATTGTTAATAAGCGTATTAACTTGAGCTTCTGTTTGAAATTTATTATCTGCTTGAGTTTTAGTATAGTATGTATTAGCAGCTTCAGTAGTAGTTAAATAATTACCAGCAGGTTGAATACCTAAATCAGACAATGTTTTATTTCCTGTTAAAGTAACGCCTGCAATTCTTGGTCTATTATCTAATTGATCATAATCAGTTATACCTATTTGATTTAATTTAGTACGTACTTCTGGAGTTAACATACCTTCTTCTACACTATTTGCCATAGGTGTAATATAAATATCTCCAGCAGGTACAACAGAAACAGACTCAGCACTAACATATCTAGGTAGTGTTTGCCACCCTGGTGTGCTTGTATCTGCAGTACCATAATAATGTCTTGGTCCACAAGTATCTGCACCAGTAATAGTTGTTGCTGCATCAGCTGTATTAGCACGTAAGGCTAATGGAACACCAGTATTAAGTGTGTTTTTGATAGCACTAATATCATTTGTATTAGTATTTACACGACTTGTTAAAGTATTTATTAATTGTTGTTCAGTATTTAATGTATTATTAATAGCTGAAATAGCAGCAGTATGATTAGCAACTACAGTATTTGTGCTATTTAAATCTGTTCTTAATTGACCTGTGGCAGTTTGTAGATTACTAATTGCTTGTGAATTAGCATCAATATCATGTCTGTTATCAGTTACATTTGTTTGTAACTCACTGATTTGATTAGTATGTTGTCCAACAGTAGTATTTAAAGTATTAAAATTTTGAGTTAGTCTGGCTATATTGTTTGTATTCGTATCTACATCTGTTCTTAATACTTGTACTGTATCTTCTAATGTATCTACACGACCATCTAATAAATCTGTTATATTATATAAATCAGCAATATCTTCTTCATTTTTAGTAATACGTGTATTGTGTTCATCTAAGATTTTATCTATATAAGGAATGTGATAACTTCCTTCAATAGTATCATCTGTGAACAAGATACGTAATACCTCTGTATTATAGTCACCTTGAGTTTGATTTTTATTTAGAATAGCATTATAAGCTTCATGTGTTACTATGTCTCCATAATTATAATCCGTTTCTAAACGTATAAACTTAGGTTCATATAATAGTCCAACATGTTCATTGTGTTCTTGCATTTTGTCCTCCTATCTCGCATTCATTGTGCGATACACAAAATTTATATTTGATAATTCAAAATAATTATCTGTTGAAATTACTAATTGTAATTTAATAGCACGTCCTTTACCTTTAGTTTCTACACGTAGCGTTTTTATGTCATTATTAGAAAAATGTGATAGATCTAATACAAAACCCACATTATGTTTGAATATAGTAGGCATCCAGTAATTAGCGTAATATGGATCGTCTAATGTTTTTGGTTGATAAATATTATCTTTATCTGCAACATCAGGAATTATAACAGACTCTACATTTGTTGTTCCACCTTGTTCAGAATAGTAATCATAAAGATGATCACTTGCTGCTCTTATTAAACCTGGAATCGGTGTATCTACAAGATTCTCTGTAGGAATAATAGCAATATTATTATTACCTGCTAGAACGGTATCATAGTTTTGTGTAGTCTGTTTTTTACCATCTACAAACACATCATATTTTAAGAATGTAGTAGATGCCGTCAACCTAGACACATTAGAGTCTTCATTATTAACTGTGCCATTTAAAAGCTTATCAGTATTATTTTCTAATTTTAAATTAAATTGTATTTCTCTAAAACGTTTTTCATTAGTTACTTCTAAACTGACATATCCAGTATCTACATAAGTTAATAATCTAGCATGTACTGGAATAATATGTTGGTCATTTGGGTTTTCAGAATCAGCATAGTATAGTCCTACAGTATCAGATTCTAATGGGTCTATTTTATATGGTGCGAATATATTCTCATGTGTATTAAAACAGTATAAACTACTACTGTACTTACTTGTATATGTTAGTTTTGATGCAAACGTACCAGTACTAGAACCTAATTGATATAAATGTGTAACCCAAGTACGCGTAATAATATTATAAACTAAACTAAATTTATAAATACGTCCATCAATATATGTTGTCTCTTCATTAGCATGATAAATAACTTTTAGTAAATAATTATAATAAACGCAGTCTTGTTTTATTTCACTATATTCATTAACAATATCTTGTACTTGAACATAAGGAATATAAAAGTTTGTAGGCTCAGGCCAATGTTCTTCAAGACCTGGTTTTATAACATTTGTAATATAATAATTAGTTTTATCTTGAAGAACTTGAGTTAATATTGCATTTAAAGAGTCATAAAAGCTAGTCATAAACTCTGAAAGTTGTAATGAATTATCATAATTTTTTAAATCTGTTGCATCTGATGTATAAGCATTAGGTTTTAAAACATAGAATTTATTTCTTGTTTTTATAAATATTTGATCTTTTAAAATTTGTATATTATTAGCATCAACTTCAGATAAGTTTAAATTAGTTAATATACATCTTTGAGTAGAATTTAAGATTCTTGTACCCATAGTTAATAAATATAAATCTGTTTTAGTAACTACTAATAGATAGTCTAAATAATTATAAGCTGCTAGTATTTCATTATTAAACTGTAATACATTGTATGGGTATGGGAAATAACCAGCATTGCCTGTTACAGAAAAGAATAATGTATTAGGTGCTTGTGGTATACCATATACTCCTAAACAATTAAACCAGTTAACCATGCCTTTACAAGTACTTAAATCAAAATTAATTAAAGGCGTCTCTACTGCAGTATCATTACAAATAACTGAGAATTGATGTACAGTTGTATTAGGATCATCAGCATGTGGGTCTGTCTTCTTTTCTAGAACAGATGGAATTACTTGATCATAATCACAAACGACAGGTATTGTACTTGTGTAATAATTATCACAAGTTACATAAAGTTCTGTGTGTAAATTTATAGGTCTAATAACAGTAGCTTTATTATTTGTTAAATGTAAATATTCACCACCTAAGTACGCAAACGGTAAGTCTGTAGGGCCAACACCTTCAACACGTATAGTTAAAGTAACGTAATCCTGATCTTCTGGTGCTAGTTCCAAATTTATATTAACTGTTTTATCAGTGTCAAATAAAACACTTTGATGTATCGGAATACAAGGTTTATTATCTGCAGTTGCATCAACATATAACTCACCAAGCGTTCCACGTTCAGCAATATACTGGAAAAAATTATTAGGATCTTGTTGTATATCTTCACTATGAAATTTAATACCTGCAGCTTCAGCAGATGTTCCACTAGGTCTATTAATATTTATAGTAACAGTAACTGGATCCTCAGTGGTTGGTTCTGGTTCTGGATCTGGTGTAGGTTCTGGTTCTGGTTCAACAGTTACTGGTTTTAAAGTAAAGAATAATATTGCTTTAGATAGTGTTGGCGTATATCTATAAATAAGATCATTATAGGTATCACATGTTATTTCAGGACTATCTTCATAATCAATTAATGTTTCACGTTCTGCATCTGTAGCAGTTAAATCTAATATTTCTACTTTATAATGGAAAGAATCTCCAGCTTGAGTGTATTGATACTTGCAATGTAAGTCATAACTTTCACCAGTACGAAACGTAAGTGTTGGAACATCTGGATTATTAACATTATAAGCAACAACACCAATAGGTGCTAATGCATTAGCACCTGATTTATTAACAAAACGATACGGATCATTTGAAAGCATATTAAAACCAGAAGTATATGCTTGTGCAGGAGTTAGTTCTAATGGTTCAATAACATTTCGTAAGAGCTGCCATGTACCGTCTGTTTTATAGTGTAATTGTAATTTAGTTAATTCAAAAGGTGCTAACTCATCTGTATCTTTATCTATATGCCAAGTACTAAAACAATATAGTTCGTGATCTATTAGTGTATATATAGGAATATGTTTAGTGTGTGTGATATTTAGCGCATTATAAACTAAAGGTATATTATTAGACGTTATACCGCCAATATTATATTCTGTATATAAATCATGCATACTTATTTCATCATAAGATAATTCAACTCCGTCATTTATAACAAAAGCAAAACCTTGTTCTTTAGTAGAACTATAATTATTAGTTTGTTCTTCTGAATCTTCATGCCAATAATTATTAGTAATATAATTGCTATCTTCTTTACCAAAAGAAAGAACAACAGTTTTTAAACCTTTATAAGTTGTAGGATCTTCTGCATCATCAAAGTAATATAAATCTTTCAACAAATGTGGTCTTCCTAATTGTTCTCTATCTAATACAATTCCAGTTTGTGAAACATAACCTGCTCTAGGTTTTAAATAATTATTAGTATCTGAAATATCTAAATTAACTATAGCTTTAGCAAACCCGTCTGGAATTATCTGGTCACTCCAAAACATCCCTTTAATAAAGGGAGGTAGTTGAGTTACATATCTTGATAGACGTTGCGCACGCTTATAAGCCTTTTGTGTTGTTGCCACGCATTACCACTCCTCTAGGATTCAAATCCCAAGGTCCCATTTCATGTACGTAAGTAAATGGAACAAAGCCACCAGTGTTGTCTTGGAACCACCAAGGTACTTGATTTAAATAATCTCGCGTCATTTTAAATAACGCCCCTTCATATCTGTTCTGATAATCCAATGCTATCATTTCGCCTTCTTCATCTCTAGTATAATATTTAAGTGCAGCACCTAAAGCAACTACAGAACGTATATACTCATCTGGAAAAGCATCATACACAGTTCTATCACGCATAAAACGTGGATCTGTAATTTGTGAATTCCATTTGTCGACAAAGTCAGGCCAATCTGTAAAAGTTGGAAACTTTGCTTGAAGTCTTTCATTAATATCATCGATAACTAAATCCATGAAATAATATATGTCAGGTTCTCTAACATAGTCTGAAGCTATATAACTTCTGTTAATATAGTCTACAATTTTATTTATACGCATAAGTCCTCCTAAAAAATAAGTAAAAAGACAGGGAATTGTCTTCCCTGTCTTTTATAAATGTAATTCACCTGGTTGGTGTTCGAAGTTATTACTAACATCACTAACACGTTTTTGGTGTTCTATCATGGCGTCTATACGTTTAATCTTAGCCACTATATGATCAGCATGTGTCTTATTAATACTGTAAGTTTGTCCATCGGCTGGGATATCCACAATTATCCCATTGACAGATACACGAACTACTCTACCTAAATAAGGCGCATAGAACGGAGAAATAGTTACTGGAACTTTAACTTCATTTCTATATCTTTCAACCAAACGTTTACGTTTAGCTTCTAGTTCATTATACTTACGAGCTGCTACAGCTTCAACAGTATCAACTCTAACACTTTTTTGTTCAATAGGTTGGCTAAGTTCTGCACTAGCTTCAGTCAATGCTGCGTCTAATGCATCTTTAGTTTTGGTAGCCATATTCAAATCCTCCTATCTGATTACTACTATATAATATTAGCTTGAGATGGTACACAGTAGTAGCATACCACTGCTTCAGTTCTTGTTGAACCAAATCCAACACTGTTAATTTTGAATCCGATAGATTGTCTTTGATCAATAGGGTCTAGTACACCAGAAGATCCTAAAGGTTTAACGTACATTTTAGCATTGCCTTGACCTGCGATTTCAGTTCTAGTTAAACAGTCAGCACCTAGAACAAAAATTCTATGTACTTTTAATTCATAAGAGCCTGCAGGTATATTCCATACTTTTAGGTCAGGAATATAAGAAGCTTTTTGTCCTGTTCTAGAATCTCTTACCCAGTTATCAGCTGCTGCAACTTTATAAGTAGCTGCATCTAAATCTGCGTAAGTATATCCACCGCTGCCATCTGGAGCATATGTACGTAAGAATGTACCAGATGCAGTAGTATATTCACCACTGTCATCAATGTGCATTGTTTCGTAGAACTCTAGTCCAAACATTGGAGGAATAGGTCCCATATCATCATAGAATCCTTTAGTAGTTTGATTGATAGTCATATACTTTTCAACAAGTGGATCACTAATCATATCAAAATAGAAATCAGGAGTTCCTATAACATGGTATCTATTTCCATTTCTAGGTTTAACTAATTGTTTCTTCATTGATAATGCAATAACTCTTAAATCATTAAGAGATGGTACATCGCCAATTTCTAGTTCATCGAAACTTGCTCTTGCATTAGCATAAGCAGCTTGAGCTACTGTAGTTAATGCTTCACGTGCTAGAAGGTCTAAAGTCTCCATAGCAACGATTGCATATTCTTTTGTATAATGTGCAATAACTGGATCGATAGTTTCGAAATCTACTCTATCAGTGAATTCCATGTAACGGCCATATGAGAATGTACCGATTTCATAGCTTTCCATTGAACCTTTATCTGAGAATGGTGGAACACCTTCTGCTAAAGGTACAGTGTGAGCTTGTAATGGAGCCCATCTACGAATTTGTAGTTTTTCAGCATTACCTTGAATTGGTGTAGTGTTAGCCAATCTGTAGAATACAAAGTGGCTTTCATCTAAACGGATTGTATCTAATAATTGTTTATCATAGAATAATTCAGGTCTAATTGAATATCCATGATTTCTAAAGTACTCAATAAATGAGTTAATGTCTGCTACTGGATTTAAAGCATTTAACATAATATCTACCTCCTATAAATAATTTTATTTATTATTGATAGGCATTGATTGTAATAGGCTATTGAACTCTGCCATTGTATTTACATTTGTGGGTTCTGGGTCTTTCTTTCCAGATTTCCCATCAGGGTTTGCAGCATTGTTAGCCTTAGAGTTTTGAGCTATCCATTCTTGTCTAGCTTCTTCTATCATTTTATCTTTTAGTTTATTAAAGAATAAACCTTGATAAAGCGTAACGAAGTTAGTACCTGGAGCTGTCAAATCAATGTGCTCACGTACTGCTAAATCAACAAATTCTTTTATATCTTTATCTGTTAATTTAAACGTTTCTTGAAGCCCTTGTAGATTAGCCATAAAGGTTTGTCTATTTTGTGACTCAATTAATGCACTATTTTGATTTTCAAGTGCATCCATACGCTTTAATAACTCTGGGCTTACCTGACTACTCTGAGCTTGTCTTTTATAAGACTCCTCTTCAAGAGCTTTCATAAAGTCTTGTTCGGAACCCTGGTAGTTAGCACCCTTCATTATTTGCTGTAAGAACTTTTTATATCTTGAATTTTCAGTTCTTAATGAAGCAAATGCTTCGTTTTGTTTCTTCTGTTCATCTGATGGTTCAATTACTAGTGGCTCTGCACTTTTAGTAGCTTCAGTACTTTGTGTAGATGCATTATTATCACCGTTATTTACCTCAGGTGTCGCAGTAGAACTACCTTCATTCGACACGTTCGTAGCATCAGTATTACCAGCATTTGTATTATCTGCTGGTGGATTAGATGTGTCCACGCCGAGATCAGATAGAATAGCTTGATAATCTTCTGGCATTTTTATCCTCCTTATCTTTGTGATCGCCGAGTTCACAGAGGTAGATAGACTACACGTCATACGGCTGACGGAAGCCTATGCCTATCTAATTAAAGTATATTTTAGTAAATTAAAAAAGTCAATACATAGTATTGACTTTACGATTATTTTTTCTTACCGCCTTTTTTACAAGCCATCTTACTCACCTGTATATGTCCCTTCTACGCCAAGAATAGTAACGCCTTGTTTAATATTCTCTGCGATAATATTAGCATCGATTGCAGCTGTAACTGCATTAATTTTTACTTCAGATAGTCCAGTGTAACCTGTATCTGCAGCAATAGTTTGTTCAGATGTAGTTGGATCTACAGTTTTAGCTTGATTATTAATATCACCTGTACTTCCTAAATCTACTGGAACATCAGTCCATTTAGATTCGAAAGCAACAACTTGTACTTTATAATTAGCGGTAGTGGTGTCGGGATCAGTTGATGTATCTGTTAAAGAACCAACATAATATTCAACAATACCACCAGCTAACTGCTCTCTAATAACTTTATCTATTTCAAATACAAGCCATGGTTTTTCTTTATTATAAGCTAGCTTAATCATAGAATCTCCTTTCTATAAATTTTATTAATCACCGAATACAGCTTCTCCGCCTTTATCAACAACAAGTCCATTAACAGTTTCTTTAATTTTGTCAATGTCTTGATCGCCTTTGATAAAGAACTTAGCTCCTCTTTTAACGATTTGGAAATCAGGACCAGTAACGCCATAAGTATTTTTAATAGCGTTGTATTGTGCTTCAGTGATTTCTTCTTCAACTAAAAGATAAAGATCAGTATTCATATCTTCGTCATAAACTCCTGGGAATTCATGAATAACATTTTCAGCCATTTTGCATCCTCCTTTCTTAATTTATCTACATAGGTAGTGCACTAGCTAAGTCAGCTGTTTGCGAATCTACTCCCGCCTGAGCCGCTTGTGGTGAACCACCGACTAAGCCTCCTATATCTGCAGCTGTTGCAGTGTTACCTAGCGTAGTTTGTTGTTGATCAGCTTGTAATTGATTTGCTACTTGTTCAACAGCAACGTCTGGGTCGACACCACCTTCTACTAGATTAGCAAACATTTCAAGCGTTTTAGCAACTTGCTCTGTAATTTGAGTATTACGTTGAATACCCATACGTTTAAATATCATATCCTTGAATGGAATATCTTGCATCAATAACCATTCTTCAACAGTAATGATTTCAGGATCTGGTTTATATTGAGCTTGTTTTTCAAGAAGCATATTAGCAATAGCAGCCAGTCTTGTTTTATTTCTAGGTAAATAAGATTGTATATCTAAACTATAACGGAATCTAATATCGTCATCTATTGCAGGGAAATCAAACTGTACAGTTTTAATTTGCTGTGTGATAGGATCTTTAACTGTGTAAGAACGTTTATCACCATAGATAACAAGATTATTAACAACAAGTTCAGTTAAACGTTTAGTATACTCTTCATATAAGAATATCTTTTGATTATCTCTTTGCGTAGTAGATTCCATTAAGGCATCCATACCACCAGTAGTTTGAATTGAGTTAGTTTTCTTACCAGCATATACAGCATCAATACCAGAACATTCCTTAATGTCATTACCTAAGTCTTGTTTAACTTGTAATAACTCAGGTGGAAGTTGTGGGAATTGAGCGTAGTGTACTGCAGTAGTAGCATCTCCATTAACAATAAATGTTTTATCTGCATCGTTACCATATTTAGCAAACTGTCTTAGGTTAATACCTGATGCAGCATTAACAAATCTTGGTGGACGTTGCGCTTTATATGCATGAGTTGCATAAATGGAATTCAATAAGTTATAAGTTAAGTTAGATTGAAATTGTTTAGCTGGTTCAGAAGCTCCAACTAAGTCTCCTGCTGGATCATTACAATATAATACAGCAAATGGGAACATACGAGGTTTCAAATCTTGATTACAATATAGAACATATTGTTCATCTAGTAGGTGAACCTCACATATCTTATAACCATCCTTATTAGATTTGGAATCATCCGTATAAATAGTGTAATAATAGGTAAGTCTATGGTAATTCGATCTAGAATCAGCGCCTTTAGCACGTTCAGTTGCTGCAGGAAACTGTTCTATCTCACCGAATGCAGCTAGCTTTCCTATATTCTTTTCTATTTCTTGGAGTCTTTCCTTGTATATTTCCTTTGATTTAATTATTTCTAGAGAATAATCATCAAAGTAATAGCAGAATTCGGAATTATCAAACACATCGGCATAAGGATCACGTCTAAATTTCATAGGATCTATATTCTTAAACTTGATATCTCCCTTATACCAATAATTCTTGGTTCCACCTACTAGATTCTTGTCCCAACCTACCATAGTTACACCTATATTTAGTAGGGCTGCACGTTCTCCAGCTAAGAATTGGTAATAATCTGCTTTAACATTATCCCAAATTGTTTCAAGAGCTGAGTTAAACTCTACAACATACTTAATATCGTCTTCAGAACGTGGCATTAGACTGGCATAACGACCAGTCGTGTATATTGAAGCTAAAATATTTTCTTTAATATAGTTTACCCAGTTAGAATCTGGGGTTAATTGGTACTTAGGGAACCTTGCACGGATAACATCCCACATTTTTCCGCGGTCAGTACCATCAAGCATACGCATACGCTCAGTTACTTTAGTGTATCTGGTCTCTGTATCCTTGATTCTGTGCTTAATACACTCTATAGTTATACCTTCAGGTAATAACTCAGAGCCATAAATGTCTTTTAGTATCTTTTTTGTGTTGGTTTTACTCATACACGATCACTGCCTCCCATAATATCGTTCACTTCTTTAAGTGTTTCATCTAAATCTTTATAAGCTTGGTCCATTTTTGGATCTTCTTTAAGCATTTTTTCTTCAAGAGCCTCCATATCGATAGGGGTTATTGGCTTATTATCTTCGATATGGTGCTCTTCAATTATAATTTTAAATGGTTTTCTCGTGATTAGCAATACTAATAGTGCTCCAAGTATAAAAAATAATAAATTTTCCATTCTAAAATACACCTCCTTCTATACCAAACGCTGTAGTTTGGTCGTATTGTAATGGATTTTCATCTGAATCATCTGATAACTGCCACACTTGATTGCGTTTAGCCTCAGCTTTTTCTTCCTCAGCTGAGATGGGTCTGCCATATTCGTCATATCCAGTAAGGAATAAACGGTTTGGATTCGCAGGAAGTTCCATCGCAATCCATTCAAGAGCGTTAATTGCGTGGTTATTAGCATCAATTGGTTTGTTATCGGATGTTTTGTCATCTAATGACTTTGGTTTAAACTTATATTCTTTTAGTTCGTTAATTAGGAACGTACAACAATCCCATATTTCAAGACAACCTGACTCAATGTAGTCGTTTAATCTTATAATACGTGCATCAACATTAATATATCCTGGTTTAAAACTAATACCGTAGTCTTGGTAATGAGATATTAAATCTTTTTTATTATAATCTCGCTTATTATTTTTAGGATCTATGATCGGAGTTGTATACAATTGCCCAAAAGCAATGTCTTTAGAACCTTCTTTAAACAAAGCAACTAAATCTTTTAGTGGTGCATTGTTAGTGTGTTCAACTTTATAGACTACGAGCTTGTTTCTTTTTGTATCAACAGCAGCATAAACAAATGTCGCTTCATCCATAAGTCCGTAATCGTGAGCAATTAATATCTTCCAGTCTGGAAAATGCTTAGGTCCTAGTGGGTTTCCTTCAGAGTCTTTTGGTGTAGGAACAACGCACTTAGCTGCACTCGGATAAACAAGACCTTCAGCAAATAGAAATGATCCATGAATGAATCTCTTAATCCACCAGTCAGGTTTATTTCTTGAGTTTACTTGAATGTAGTCTGCTGGTAGGTAATGGTTAACATCTGTAGATGCTATATGTGTAGAGATGGCTGGGTCTATTGCAAGTGGATCTTGTTGAGACGCGTAGTCTTCATCTGCAAATCTACCATGCTTATAAATCTTATCTGAGACAAGTAAGACGTCAGTTCTTATCCATCCAGAGTCTGGGTTGGATTCACAGATTAACTTACGCCATGAATATCTGCGATCCTTTGTAGCTGCAGCCATGTTACGCAAACGAGTCTTTAATTGATGGTATGCATCTGCATCTATCTCAGATGCTTCTAGCATAACAACAAGAGAGTAGTTATTTGAACGTAGCTTATCTGGATCGTCAAATGGTCGAAGCATAAGTCTCGCTCCATTGATAAAGTCAATGTAGGCTTTTTGTACAGACCTAGATTCTTGAAATGCAAGTGGAAAAGACTTTTCAAAATCTCTAAGTAAGGTTTGTTCATATTGAGATGTAATGTTTGCACCTAATAATATGTTAGCGTTAGGTGTGATCAGAATATGTTTCTCAATCTCTTTCTCAGAGGTCTTAGTTTTTCCAGTACCATAGGAACCGAAGTTACCTATAATACGATGGGAATCAAGGTGCACCGCGGCTTGGTGTGGCATCGGATGGTATGTATCTACGAATGTATTGCATACAGCATTCGAACATTCTAGCCAGTCTGTAGATGGTGCTCCTGAGATTGAAATAGTTGGCACTAACGGAGAAGAGCACCTAGGACATAGGTGCTTGTTATATAAGGTATCTTGAATCGTATTTGGTTTAGTCGCGTAATAATTCTCAAACGGCTCTAGTGCTTCATCTATTGTCTGATCTTGAACAATATCTTTAGTAGTGTCCGAAGTAGAATCTTTGGCATTTTCTAGTAACCTTTCCGATTTAATCTGTGCTAGATTCAGACGTTGACTCATCTGTGTCCTCTTGCGTCTTCTTAAAGATCTCGTCTTTAATTCTTGAATAGGTTGTAGCAAATGCAGCCTTCTCTTCATCAGATAGAGCGTTGAATCTTTCTTCAATTTTCTTGTTTGTAAGTTCTAAGATAGCTTCATCTTCAATGCTAAGCCTAGGTGCATCTGGATAGTAACTATTCAAAACGTTAGATGTTAGGGTATCAACTGTGTCATATAAGGATTCACGGATCCCCTTGTGCGCTGCATCAAGCTCCTTAAGCGTAAGCTTGTCTTCATCAATCGCATGTTCAGCAACTGCAGTAAAGACATCTAATAGATGTTTAGTTAGCGTTCCTAGTAGTTGAAAGGTAGTCGCGGCATCAAGCTGTGGAGTTACATACACACCACATTTGCCGTCTTTGGTAATACCGATGGTTATGTATTTTTCAAGTTCTGGTTTCATAATTCCTCCTTATGTTTAGGATAGCACAGTTTTTATATTAAGTAAACAATTGTGTATTTTATTAAAGCCACACACACATGTGTCGGCTTTGTCGAAATAATGCCACTCTGTGAGCTGGCTGGATTAAAGGCCAACCCAGGGTATCTGGAAAACAAATTTAAATATTTAAACAACTAGATATATAAAAGATATCCTTGACAGAAGGAGGAATATAGAAATGTCAGAAGTTAAAAAACCATCTAAGACTACTACATCAAGTACTAATAAGAGTACTAAAACATCTAAGAAGACCACAACAGGTACTACTAAGAGTACCACAAAAATAGTAGCAAAGGAGGAAAATAATATGAAGAAAGCTACAAAACTAACAACAAAGAAAACAACAACAGTATCTAAAGAAGTAGATACAAAAAATCTAGAGAAAGGGATATCAGACATCTACAGTATAGTTCACAGTCATATCTGCAACATCAACAAGAAATACAGCAAAGGTATTGAGTCATACAGCATAGAAGAAATAACAGCTTATGTCAAAGCTCATAAACTAGAGAAAATGGCCACACAACTAGGAACACTACATAACACATTAGTTGATAATGCAATAGAAGCCTATAAACAAGCTAAACAAGAAAAAAGAGACAATGAAAGAAAATACATCAAAGATGAAAATGACAACAAAGACACAGCTAAGAAACATGAAGAAAGATTACAAAATGAATATGACACAGCCAAAACAGAAGAAGAAAGACTCTGTAAACTAATTACAAGAATAGTATTAGATATCAAGAAAGGAGGTGAATAATAATGAATATTGATGTTTATATAAAGTACAAAGTTAGAAGAGTTGTTGAGCTTAGTACAATAGAATATGACAACACATTTGTTGAGGAAAAGTTTGAACAAACAATAATAGCAGATGGTACTGAACTTATACAAAGTATTGCAGAAGATTTAAAACATCCTGATACAACATATGTTCATATAGATAGTAAAGAAATATCTATTACACACACTGCTTGTGGAACAGGAGATACAGCAGAGATTAGTTACTATATTGAAAATAATATGAAAGGAGAACAGTAATGACACAAGAAGAATTAGAACAAAAAGCACGTGAATATGCATTGAGTAATGTAGATGGTATTCTGCTTGGTATGACACCACAACGAGTAATTGAACTACAAAACTATGTGTTTATAGAACTTTATAATAAATACTACCAAGAATACATAGATAATCACAGTAAAGAAGTTAACTAGCTGATATGGTACATGACTTAGGTTGTGTACCACAATGAGCTAATTAGCTCAAGAAAGTGAGGTGATAAGATGCTTATCACAAGGTTAAAACAGAATCAAGTATTTGTATTTGGTTCAAATCTAGCAGGTAGACATGGTAAAGGTGCTGCCTTATATGCAAGAATGCATTTTGGAGCACAATATGGAATAGGTCAAGGACCTACTGGTCAATGCTATGCAATACCAACTAAAGATGCAAATCTTAGAGTATTATCTTTAGAAGTAATACAAAGATATCTACAGCAATTTATTGCTTATGCAAAAAACCATCAAGAGTTAGAGTTTCTATTAACACCAATAGGTACAGGTTTAGCTGGATATACTATAGCTCAACTAGAATCTATATTACCAGAATTACCAGCTAATGTTATTAAAACATGGTAATTAACGCGTAATCCTAACCAAACCTTGGCCAGAGTGTTCTGGCCGTTTACCCTAACAGTCCGAAACAATCCAAAATAACATATAAAAACACATTTACAGTACTTTACAAAAGTGCGATATACTTTACACATTTTCCCAAATACCAAAAAATACCATTTCCCGAGATTTTTTTTTCTCCATTTCTATTACTCAGAGTTATAGTTAATTATTGATACATATTATGTATTAATATACTAATAAATACTATTTAATACTATATAATACTAGTCGCGATACAAAAAGCGTATCGATTTTCGCAAGTTTACCAAAGTAATAACTTTTGAAAAAAAAATCTTAATCACGTAAACTTTACATATTTACTTTACATGCGGACACTCGAATCGAATTCAATCGACCCACCTAGTCCATTAGAGCCGCAATCGAATACGACGGGTGAAGACTGGAGAATGACACTGTATGTGTAGAGATATTAGGTGAGCCCTGGTTTTTTACTACGGAGATGAAGCCGTTACTAGCCACGTAAAACCCGCTCACTTAATCTATCCAATCCGTATACTATCCAATCAGACCGACTATCCGTTTTCACTGAACTTACTTGCAACTTGCTTTTTAACAGGGAAGTAGAGATTTATCATAGTAACAATAGTTACCCAATAGTTGTCCTCGATGGTTGCGCTAAAGAAGATGGACTGCGGGAACTATTGTATAACAATAGTTACTATGATTTTTTGAAGGTGCAAGTTGCAATTAAGTTCATTGAAATTAAATATAAGTTATTACTAGATTATACATATACGAATGTGAATAGATGTAGAAGCATTCAGGAAACAATTACTAGTAGCACATATAACTTGGACCTACTAAATATAGGTCGTACAGAAGCGAGTAGAGCAAATGAGCATTCACTAGCCTTACACGCTTGTGTAAGGCTTATATATTAACCAGTATAAGTCTTAGAAAGGATTTGATATTATGAATTGGTTAGAAAAAACAAATAGCACAGTTGTAGCTACAGTTAAACCTGGAATACAACAATTAGAAATCATTGGAGTTGAAGACAAGTCTGATGAGAAAGGTAATAGAGTTCTTGTAACATTTAAAACACCTAACGGAGCAACTATTAATAGAATGTTCTTTGAAAAATCTATTACAGCAACAGATCCAAAGGAGATGGATAACGATTACAACCATATGTTATTACAACTAGGATACGAAGAAAATGCTAAAGTTAAAGCATCTGACGTATTAAAAGTTGGTAACAAGTTTACTGGTAATGTAGCATATGGAACTACAGCACAAGGATTTACTAAAGTATATGTTAACATCACTGTTAGAGTATCTGTTGATACAGTTGAAGAGCCTATTGAATAAATAGGCTTTTCTAAAATTATTGAGGTTAAATATGGGATTAATAATATCTGAAAGAAAATTTACACAAGAAGAAATACAAAAATACTTAGCGAAAGGTTATCGATTAGCCGAGTCTGATGGAAAGAATTTTCCAGTTGTACACCGTGGTGAGGCAGTTAAGTTTATCTTAAATCCAAAGAAAATGTATAGCATTAATATTCAAAACATTTCAACATTATTATATACAAAGAAATCTAAACATCACGTAACAATAGAATTCGAAGGTAAAACATATCATTTAGATAATCCAGAAGAATGGAAGAAAACTTATCAAGATGAACACGATCAGTTACGACAAGTAACAGAGTACCATCCAGTGTATGAGAGATATCGTGAAAAGTGCAGAGAATACTTTGAACAAGAAGAAGTTAAAACAATTGCTCAACAGTTCGATGCCCTTGATAAATACATAGATATCAACATGGATGAAGCAGAACTTGTTCCTTTTGTGCGTGCTTTTGCGCACTTGTATGACATCGAAGTAGATTATAATAACAAATTAAGTTTACTCAAAGCGTATTCAAGCATTAAATACTATATGGATAACAACTTAGATTATCTCAATGAAGTACATAGTATAGCTATCGAAGATGAACCGATGTTTAGTCCAGAGATGTTTGATTTAAGTAAAACAAGCAGCGAAGAACAAGTTGAAATATTACCTGTAGGTAATGAAACATTGTTTGAAGACTTAATGTATAAGACAACTACGACTGCAAGTATCGATGACGTATTAAATACTGTAAATTCTACCACAGATTATCAACCTTGCATTGACTAATATCAATTAATTTGATACAATTAAAGTGTAATACAGATAGGAGGATAACCGTAATGTCAGATACTATTAGAAAATACTACTTGTGGCTAATAAAAAACTTTGCAAATGTAGAGTTAACAGGTTGCCACGACATGGCTGTGCTTCTTGCAGTGTATGATAGTTCAAAACTATTAAAAGATAATTTAGAAGAAGCATCTGCACAATGTGGAAAGAGTAGTGTCGCAATAGAAAAGTCTTGCAGATTCTACATTAAAAAGATCATGGAAGATTATACCTTAGAAGACATCTCAAAGTTCTTTGATTATAGATTTAAGAATAGTATAAAAGATTCTCTAAACTTAGCAGAATTTATACCTATTGTAAAAATATATCTAGAACAATTAGATGAAACAGAATAAGCTACTTTAAAAGTAGCGCATAGTCTAATAATATTTATGAGTTAAGCGTTCGCTCCCGAGGAGCATTTCACACTTTGAAAGTATTTATTATTAGATTATACGGTACTGTTAAAGTACCATTTAACCTCGTGCCTGCATAATGTAAAGACAATAATTCCAAATTATTATTTTCTTTTTTGTTTTCTTTTCATAAAGAATACATCCTACTCTATTAATTCTTGGGGCTGCTGCAGGCACCAGCCCATAGTTATGGTGTCGACTAGGTAAATTACTAGAAAACACCACTGTTCTCATAAAGTATTAAGGTCTCAACTCAGCCTTAATACCCACAAATGTTTTTTCAGTAGCAAGATATACTTTACTTCCAATTCATAAAGTATATTTCACTTTTTAATTGGTTAACTGGCGTGGTGCTACTGCACGCTTTTTATTTAACTATCAACTCTACGCCATTAGAGTTTATAGATATAGATTTTTGAAAGGAGAATGAATATGGCAAAAGCAAAAGTCTTAGATGACAAAGTTGTTATCATTAGTGAAGTGTTAACTAATAACAACATTGAAAAAGTTAGTTTACTAGCACCATCAATACTAACTTTAAAGGATGAATACGAGGACAAAACTTTATACGAAGTTACTACAGGATCTTGTAATTCATTTACAACTTATGGTGCAATCTTCAACGATGGTAAATCAATCGCAGGTGTAACTGTTAACGCAGATACAGAAGAAGCTAGAAAAGCTAAGATGCAAAACATCGTAGTTGCTATTCTAACTAAAGTAAACGCAGTTGAAAAACAAGTTGAAGAATATTTAGCAAATGCTGATGACACTGCAGCAGATGTAGAATTTTTAGATTAATTAGAGGAGGATGCATATGATACACGTTATAGTTGGAACAAGTTCTTTCAGAAATGAAAAGAACTATCCTGCAGATACAACAATTAGAAACATACTTGAAGATAATGCAGTTGATTATTCAGTAGCACAAGTAATGTTAGATGGCGCTTCATTACAACCAGGCGATATGGATAGAACATTAGCTGAAAAAGAAATCAAAGAAAAATGTATGTTAATTGCTGTAGTTAAAGCTGCAAATGCATAATAACTGAGGCGATTAACCATCGCCTCTTTAATTTTTTAAAGGAGGAATCATGTTAAGAGTAAGTACAGATTGGAATTATACACGCTTACTTGGTGTTAACCAAACAATACACAGAGAAGTATTCGGAACACGTCATACAGATTTAGGTTATATACCAAGTATTAATACTGGCGCAGAATTATTACCATTTATTTTTAGAGGTTATGAGTTAGATCAATATACTTATAACGATGAAAGTATTAATAGACCAGATATTATAGAGAATATCGAAAATAAAATTGAAAATTTAAATGAGAATACAATTGGAATCTACCATATATATACAACAAATGTTACAGAGTTAATGCCTGAATTAATTAACAAAGGTTTTGATAGATTAGAACCAGAGTTTGAAGAACTTTATACTAAATGTGTTTGTCAAATGATGGATAGAGAATATCTAAATAATGATGACATCTTTGGTACAGCAGTTAAACACAACTCTAAACTAGCAGTAATTATTATTTCTAATTACATAGATTCTACACAAGCATCAGGTCATTTTCTAACTGTAGGTTTATTACCAGAATTATTCCCACAAATAAAAGAACAAATGAATACTGAAATTGAATTAAACTTTTATAAAGAATTAGTTCATCGTTCACAATTAAAAAGAATTGTTAACAACGTAGCAACAACATTATTTGATACACTAATGGCTAGTGGAATTTATGCAGATAAGATAGAAGAGATTTTATTTAATGCATCAATAAATAATGTAGTTAATTCTAGAATTAATAAAGCTAGAAGTGATATTGAAAATTCTAGATACGAAGCAGAAGACGCATTGAATAGATATGCAAACGCACAAAGAAAATACTTTGCAGCTTCTGATGTATTGAAAGCAATGGAACAAGATAAGGATGCAGTTATCGAAGAGTTTAAGACAGCTTTAAAAACCGAAGGTGTTGTTAAAAGATATTTCGACAATAACAGTATTCTAGTTGTTTTAAAAACTCCAGTAACATTCTTCGAACCTGATGAAGCAGAATTAGTTGAGCATAATATTGATAATGCTCTATTTAAATATGTTTACCACAGACTCTTTGTAACTGGAGATCTTAAATTAAATGTATTAACTGAATTTAAATTTAAGTTTGGTACTAGTGGAGGCAATACTGACCTTACACTTGGTGTATTAGAAGAAGATCAACAAGCATTCAATGCATTATATAATCCACATATTCATTACTTTAATTGTGTTGGAGATTATAGACCTAAGTTAATAGACGCTGTAGAAAAACAAGACTTATTAATGTTTATTAATATAGCTCTTGCATCTAGTAAATCATTTAACTTCAGAGATTCTGCAGTTATGAATCGTTGGTTTGCAGATATGTCTAGATATTGTGAACGTTTAATACACGGAGACTATTGTTACTTTAAAGACATCAAGTGTTTATACGATGAAAATGGTGAATATAGTTTTGCAGATATGTATCAAGAGTATCTAAAAAGTTTGGAAACAAACGAACCTAATTTAACAGGACCTGATACAACAGAATTACCTATTACAGATACTGTTGATGAAACTAATAATGAACCAGAAGCAGAAGCAACTGAAGAATATTATGATGAAGACTACGAAGAAGAAGGAGATGATTGGCTTGAGTAAGATACAATTAATTACATTAGATCCAGTTAAAGAAGTTGTTAAACAAAAATTAATTGAACAATATGATAGTACAAAGTTTATTAATACAACTTCAGTACATGTTAACTTAGATTTAAAAGATATTTTAAATACATATGTTGAACAATTACAAGTACCAGATCCTGTTATCTGTATAACTACAGATGCATATGCTAAAATGCAAACTCTAGTTAATGAAACAGATACTGAAATAGGATGGTATGGTACTGTTGAAAAGATTGAAGGATTAAATGAAACGTATCTAATTAAAGATATATTAGTTTATCCACAAACAGTAACAGGTGCAACATGTGAACAAGATGATGATAGAATCTTCGAGTTCGAAATGGAATTAACAACAGAACAAGTTAATGAAAAAAGATTTCATGGACACTCTCATGTTAATATGGGTGTAACACCATCAGGTGTAGATGAATCCTTTTATCAGGATTTATTGACACAAATAAATGACTATTTAATCGTGTTAGTTATTAATAAGAAAGGCGATTACACCTTACGTTTCTATGATGTAGAACATAATTTAATGTATTCTGATTTACAATTGAACGTAATTTTAAATAGTGGAGAACAAGTAATGTTATGGTATAATAATAATATAGAAACAAAATTGAAGAAACCAACCCCAGTTCAAACAGCATTACCAATTACAACAACCACTACTAAAACTAAAAAGAGTAAGAAGACTTCGAATCCATATGATGACTATGATTGGGATGATTATATGTACGACATGGCTGAATATGGATACCCACATTATACTGATAGAAGATATTTATAAGGAGTAATATGAAATCTAAATCTATTAACAGCTTCGAAGAGACAGCATTCGTTTCTGTTGTAGGAGAAACATTATATATCAATGAGGCAAAGAGCAAGTTCTTACCAAAGTATGTATATTATTTGTGCCAATCATTTAATTGTACGGGTGCTTGCTTTCGTAACTCGTCACATATATACAAGTTAAAAGATTTAAAAGAAATGGAGGAATGGAATAATGTTAAATCACAGACAAAGAGAGCTAGACAAACAAAGTTACAAGATAAATAAATTTAATGCTGAGTTTGTTGAACAAGAAATAATAATTTCTGCATCAAAAGAAAAAGGTGAAGAGCATGGTAAGTATAAAGTTATTGGTACACGTCTTGGTATTATGACTTGTCTTGCTACATTAATCACAGAAATAATTAATAGTGATGCAATGTCTTATAAAGAGATAAAAGATTTATTAAAGACTGTTAAAAAATATTTAAAGGAAAGTGATAAACATGAACTTAAGTAAATCTTTAGAATATTTTGATCCACTTAATCAAGTTAAAAGTGCTATACATATTATAGGTGTAGGTGCTATGGGTTCAAGAATCGCAGAACTATTAGTTAGATTAGGTATTCCTAAGATACACATCTGGGATTTTGATACAGTTGAAGATAAGAATATAGCTAATCAATTATATATGCATAGACATATAGGGATGAAAAAAGTAGATGCCTTAGAATCTATACTTAGAAGTATTAATCCACAATTAATAGTGGTTAAACATGATAAGTATTTAGATCAACCTCTTGCTGGATATGTATTCCTATGCGTAGATAGTATTGAACTAAGATATAAAATTGCAAATCAAAATAAAGATAATGAATATGTTAAAGCAATGTTTGATACACGTATGAGATTAGAAGATGCACAAAGTTATGGTGCAGATTGGACAGATGAGGCACAAAGAAAAGCATTCTTAGCAACAATGAATTTTACTGATGCAGAAGCTAAAGAAGCTACGCCTGTATCTGCTTGTGGTACAACGCTTTCTGTAGCAAGTACTGTTGTAACAACTGCTGCATTAACAGTATCAAATTTTATGAATCTAATTCGTAAAGGTGAATGTAAGTTAATGATATTAGTAGACGCATTTAAATATACATTACAAACTTTTTAAGGAGGTAACTTATGGAAGAACGATTCGTTGAAGTAAGATTCTGTATCTTCATAGATTCTTTATTAAAAACATTCAAGTATTCCATTAAAGTTATAGATGTTATAGAAGCATACTGTGCACTAGGAAACATTGAAGACTATTTAATAAAGAAACTTATTAAACAAATCAAAGATAAGAGTGGACCTATCTGTACATATAAAGAAGAAGCTACATATCTTTATAAACAAATGGGTTATTCAATGCGAGACATATATAAACTTACAGGTATCTCAACAAGTACACAGTTAAAATTAAATAAATATTTATTAGCACACCCTCAAATGTATGAAGGATTACAGCCACATCTAGATACTTTAGAACATGAAGCTGTTAAAAAATTTATGAGGGTTGTAGATATTATGCGTACATTACATAATAGTTAGGAGACAATATGAATAGTATGATTAATATAGCGTTTGAAGAAAACGAAAAAGATTTTATTGAATGCCAAGAATTCTTTAATCAAATAGGACCTAATGCTTTATACATGACACACTATGAATTATCAGAAGCAACAGGAGTATCACCAATAACATGGAAACATTTCTTGATGGACCCAAGAGTTGCTGCATTCATAGCAGAAGAACTAGAGTTATTAAAACGTACTAAAGTATCTGTAATGTTAAAGACTGTAGATACAAATAGGAATACAGGTCAAGCACAATTACTTAATACTTTATTAAACCAAACAAAAGCATCTGATAAAAAGGAAGGACCTGTGTTTATTTATACACAGATTCCATTGAACGATCAAGAGATACATGCAGAGAATACGCAGGTGTATAATGAAAATAAGTCCAGTTAGATTATTAATTAAAGATACAAAAGTATTAGGTTTTGGTACAGGTAAAGACGAAGGTTGTGAAGTATTTCCAACAACGCCAATGTTATTACATAGATTAGGCTTACAACCCATAGATCAGAAACGTACATTAAAAGAATTAACAATAGATACAAAAGACTTACGTCCTTATCAAATTGAAGATATTAAATTCTTAGCTTCAAGAAAATGTTCTGCATGTTTTAATGAACAAAGAACAGGTAAGACACCGACTGCACTAGCAACTATGAAAGAAAAGAATGTTAAGAAATTATTAATAATAGCACCTGCATCTACGCTATATACTTGGGCTGAAGAATGTAAACGTTGGTGGTTTACTGAATTACCTGCTGTAGTAGTAGATGGTGTAGCAAGTAAACGTCGTAAGATTATAGAAGCTTGGCAACAAGGTGCACTTATTATAAGTTACGAATGTTTAAGAGAAATGAATCACGTAGTTAAAAATGAATATGGAGATATTGAAGAGTTATCTATCACAGGTGACTTAGGTTATATAGAAAAACATAGAGATATTGAAGGAGTAATATTAGACGAAGCACATAGAATTAAGAATCATAAATCAAAACAAGCTGCTGCTTTATTTAGTCTAATGTATATACCGAATAGAATTGCATTAACTGGTACACCAGCACCAGGAAAACAACATGAAATTTTTAGTATACTTCATTGGTTATATCCAAAAGTATTCACAGGTTATTGGAGATTTATAGATTATTATTTTACGCAGTATGAAGAGTACAATGCTAACGGTAAGTATAAAGTAATTGGTACCTTTAAACCAAATAAAGATAAAGAACTACAGCAATATCTTGATGTTATTTCTACGCGTCGCTTGCGTGCGTCTGTTATGGATTGGCTACCTGAGAAAGATAGAGAAGTAATTAAGCTACCACTCACAAAAGAACAAGAACAATATATAGATGAGCTTAATGCATACTTCGAAGTAACAGGTACTAATGTAGATGCAGTAAATATCTTAGCTAAGTTAATAAAGATAAGACAGATATTATTACACCCAGCAATTCTAGAATTAAAAGGTAAGTCACCTAAGTTAGAGTGGATTAAACAATATCTAAAAGATTATCCAGAGAAAAGCGTAATTGTTTTTAGTAACTTCACAGGTTGGTTAAAACTATTAGGTAAAGAATTAAACTGTGATAACTTTATTATAGGTGAAACAACTAAAGCAAGACGTGAAGAACTTAAACGTAAGTTTCAAAACAAAGAGATTAATTTATTATTAATAAATATTAAAGCAGGTAAAGAAGGAATCACTCTTGACACTGCTGATGTTGCTATCTTCACAGATAAGTATCCACCTGTAGGAGACATACAACAAGCTGAAGATAGATTTGTTGCAACAACAAAAGACAAATTAAATACAGGACATACAATAATAGATTTAGTTATGAAAGATAGCTACGAAGAAAATATTATGCAGTTGTTAAAGAACAATGCAAGTGAAGTAGATATTATAAATAACTATATTAAATATTTGAAAGGAGAATAATATGTTAAACCAAGTTATTATATTAGGTAAAATAAAAAGTATAGAAGAATCCAGTATGGTAATTACAGTATCTCGTTCATATAAAGATGAACATGGAGAGTATGGTAGTGATGATCTACCAGTAGATCTTTCTGAAAACATGATGCACAATGTTAAAGAGTACTGTAGTGTTGGTGATTTCGTGAGTGTGAAAGGTTCTTTAAGAAACGTACACAATCACGTTATTATAAATGGTGAGAAGCTTACTTTCTTAGCAAGTAAGAGTCCCGAAGGAAAGGAGGGAGAGACACATGAATAAGTTCCGTAAAGCAGCAAGACAAAAACTTAAAGCATCAATAATGATTGAAGGTCTTCAAGGTTCTGGTAAATCTGGACTGGCATTGTTATTTGCTAAAGCATTGACAGATGATTGGTCTAAGATATATGCAATTGATACTGAAAATAAATCATTAGATTTATTCCAAGGTATTAAAGCTAACACTGGCGAAACATTTGGTGAGTTTAACAAAGTAGATTTAACAGCTGAAGATGGTTATTCACCTAGTAATTATTTAACATTACGTGACGAAGCTATTCAAGCAGGTGCAGAAGTTGTAATCATGGATTCAATTTCACACATGTGGAATAGAAAAGGTGGAATGTTAGATATGGTTAGTGAAGCACAAAATGCAGGACTAGATAACTATAGATCATGGGGCACAGAACAAAACAGAAAAGAAAAAGAAGTTCTTAATGATATTGTTCGTTGTGCTGATGCTCATATAATCACAACAGTTCGTATTAAAGAAAAGTTTGGTCTTGAGTTTGATGAAATTAAAGGTAAGAATAAAGTAGTATCCTTAGGTGAACAAGAGATACAACAAGATGGTTTAAAATATGAACCAGACTTAGTTGTAAGAATGGTATCAGCTGGTAACATAGATGGTACTAATCCTGTCATAACTATAATCAAATCAAGATATGCTATTCTAAGAACTGGTGAAGACTATGAAGTTACGCCTGAATTATTATCACAACTAAGACAATACTTAGACGAAGGCATTGATCCAGAAGAAATCTTTAAAGTACAACGTGCTGATATCATAGAACAAATTAAAGCATACTGTGATACACCAGCTAAAAGATCAATTTGGAAAGCACTAAAAGAAGATAGTGGATATGTAGGTAAGACAGAAGATATGCCACTCGATTTAATCAAAAGATTATATCGTAAACTAATAGAGGAGTAATATGAAAAATATTGAAGAAGTTAAATTAACAGAAGTATCCCCTGTTGATTTAGAAAAAACTGAGGATACAGCAGAACGTATAGAAATTGAAGCGGTTGACTACAAAGATTTAAATAAAGAACAATTAGTTCAACTATTGGAAAGCAAGGATAAAACAATTGATAATTATGCAACTACTAAAGCTAACATAGAAAAAGCACACACCGATGAATTAACAGATTTAAATAATTATTATGCTAAGAAAATACAAGAACTAAATAGTCTAGTTAAATATTACGAAAGAAAATGTAATATAATAAGAGACATATTAAATATAGAAACAGGAGATGGAAAATAATATGGTAAATTTTGATGCACTTCCTAAAGATAAACCTAATAATCAAACAGAAATATCTGAAGGACAATATTGCGCAACAATCTTTGACGCAAAAATGATGGTTGGTAAAACCTCACAAAGAGAATACTTAAACGTATCATTTAAATTAGATGATGGTGGGTTCGTTAATGAAAATTATTTTGATAGCGATAAACCATTCTTATTATATAAACTAGGTCGACTTCTAAATGCATGCGGTGTTACAATTAATGGCGAAGGTTCATTAAAAGATATCGCAAAAGTAGTTAAAGGAAAGAAAGTAATTATTGACGTAGCTGTTAATGATAAAGGTTACGGCTCATTAGATTACTCTGGTGATAAAGAAGGTATCTATCCAGTAGATACTAAAGCACCAGCTAAAACTAAAGAAGAAGTAGTTGCAGATCCTGAAATTACAGACGCAATAGAACAAGACCCTTACGAAGATTTTTAATAGTTGAACTCATTCTTTGAATATTATTTCAGAGACTATGATTTTAGTAAAAGAGAAACAGCAGTTTGCTGTCCTTTTCCACATCATACTGCCTCTGGTTTAGAGTATAAAGAAACACATCCAAGTGCTCATATAAACTTGGATAAGGGTATGTTCCATTGTAAGGTTTGTGACAAAGGATTATCTGAGATCGGATTCATAGCTGAGATCTGTGGATGTAGTTATGAGTCCGCTGTTAAGATAGCAAAGATGTTTACAACTAAAGAAGATAGATGGACATGGAACGAGAATATAAAACTAACTCCAGAAATAAAAGAACTTTGTTTGAAGTTAGGTATATCTGAAAAGGTTATCGAAGAACTAGATATTCGTACAGAAATCGGAGATGAGATAGCCTTCCCAGTTTTCATGTATGATAAAGTTGTAGACGTAAGAAGTTATAGACCACACGATAGAGCTAATAAAATAAGAAGCCGTGTCGGTACTACAACTGGTATGATTATCCCATTTGATATATGGAGAGAAACACCTGTAAATAAATGGACTGTATTATGCGCAGGTGAAAAAGACATGGCTGTATGTAGAAGTCATGGGTTCAACGCAATCACTTTAACTGGTGGTGAAAAGGCATTACCTAAAATCACAACACCATTTAAAGATAGAAAAGTTGCAATCTGTTATGACAACGATGAAGCTGGTATATCAGGTGCGAATGCATTAGCTGCATTCTTAACACAGTATGCTAGTGAAGTTAAAGTTGTAACAAAATTTCATGAAGTTTGTAAAGAACATGGTGAAGATATCACTGACTTCTTTACCAAATACAATAAGACTAGACAAGACTTAATTAAATATATTGAAGAAACACCCGTGTTTACTTATGAACAAGCACGTGAAGAAGTATTAAAAAGTAAACCATTAATTAGTTTACTTGAAGCTAGTAAGCCACAATATATTAATAGAGTTGTTCAGTCTAATATTCAAGTTGTAGCTACATTTGAAAAGGCAATGCCTGTACCTACAACTATATATGCAAAGAAATTAAATAGTTCAGGAGATCCTAAATATAATCAGATGTTTGTAGGAGAAGAGAAGACTTGGGAATTGAATGAATCTACTTGTCAAGATGTATTAAAATTGATTGATAATAATTTTACTGAAGAACAAATAAGAAATAACATCCGTGAATTATTAGGTATAAGTAAATATGAACGTGATGTTAAAATAGAAAAACCTACTAAAGATGTAGTTTATGAATGTAACGTTACAGATTTATTTGAAGCTTCGACAAAAGATATAACCACAATAGAGTTTACTGCGTACGTATTAAAAAAGAAACTTGAAAGTGGTAAGAAGTATTTGATTACATATAAGTTGGTACCACATCCTTATAAAGGACAACAGTTGACTATGGTAATTTTAGATGTTGAAGAAGCTTGTGATAGTATAAGCAATTTTAGAATTACAGATGAAGTTAAGAATAATTTAGACTTATTTAAAAATTTACAAGGAACAGTATCTGAAAGACTACAGACTTTAGCTAACATGGTTAAAGCATATCTAGGATATGATGGTTACAATGATTTAATATTAGCAATCGATTTAAGTTATCATACAATTCTTGAATTTAATTTCGGAACATTTAAAAATATTAGAGGTTATTTGGATACTTTAATAGTAGCTGAGTCTCGTGTAGGTAAGTCATCTACAGCATCAACGTTACAACAGTTGTATAAGTTAGGTGCATTTACTTCACTAGCTGGTAATAGTGCAACCATTCCAGGTATTATTGGAGGTAGTACTAAAGTTAATGGTAACTATCAAACTCGTGCAGGTTTGATTCCTATGAATCATAGAGGTTTAATTATCTTTGAAGAATTAGCAAAAAGCAACGGTAATCTTATCAAAGAATTAACTGATATAAGAAGTAGTAATCAAGTTCGTATAGCAAGAGTTAGTGGTACATTAACACTACCAGCTTTAGTTCGTATGATTACATTATCTAATGTTAAGAATACAACTAATAAAATAAAACCAATTAATTCATATCCTAATGGTATAGATATATTGGTTGAATTAATAGGTTCACCAGAAGATATAGCAAGATATGATATCATGCTTGTATTAGGTGAACAAGGTAATAAAGTTATTAATCCATTCTGGGAACCTGCTACACCATTTGAACCTGAAGCGTATCAAACCAGAGTACGTTGGGTATGGAGTAGAACACCAGATCAAATCATTATAGATAAAGAAGTAGGTAAATATATCATAGATAAATGCAATGAACTAAATGAAGAATATGATTCACATATTAAAATATTTGGTACAGAAGCATGGAAAAAAGTATCTCGTTTAGCTATAGCAATCGCGGGTTATTTAGTTTCAACTGATTCAACTTATGAAAAGATAATAGTAACTAAAGAACATGTAGATGCTGCAGTAGAATTCTTAGTTCATATCTATGATAATGGTACATTTAAATTAAAAGAATATGTAACTATGGAACGTTTATATAATGAGATTGACGATGATGGTATTGCTTTATTACAAGAACTTTATAATCAAAATCCTAGTATGTTATTACAGTTAGAAAGATTAGCAAGAACTAATAAACAAAACTTAATGGCAGCTACAGGATTAGATGCAGACTTATATAATAAGTTTATGCAAAGATTAACGCAAGGATTATTTATACAATATGATGGCTATGATATATTGCCAACACAAAGATTTAGATTAGGTATGTCTAAAATAAATAAGGCTGCAGTTATTCATAAAGTAGGTGAGTTTGATGCGTAAGATTAAAGATGTATCTTATAAAGAGATATTAACTAAACAAGATTTACTAGACGCAATTAAACATTATCGAACTGTGAGTAATGATGTCATATTTTTTGATACAGAAACCACTGGATTAAATATTAAATATGATAAACCATTCTTAATCCCTTGGGGATATCTAAATAAAGAACATACTGCAGCTTCTATTTATTGTGTAGATGTAGATAAGGATGAACATTTATTCTTACAAACCGCATTAGCAATAATTAAATTAGCAAAAACAAAAGGATTATGTGGACATAATATTAAATATGACTTGCATATGTTAGATAATATAAACATTCCAATACCTGATAATCTACATTATATAGATACAATGATTTATATTAGATGTGCTCATGATGCATTGACTCCAGAAAATGGTGGTCCTCCACTAGGCTTAAAAGAATATGCTACGAAATATATAGATCGTAGCGCTAAAGATCATGAGCATATAATTAAACAAGAACGTACAGATATATCAAAGCGTTATAATAAAGCATTAAAAGATATCTTATATAAAGTAGATAAGAAATGGACAATGTCTTATTTAGATGATTACTTCAAAGATGTATTACATAGTGTAGATACACTTGATAATAATATTAAACAAGCATATAACGAATGGTATCAAACTATTCCTGAAGCTATTAGAAATAATATGACAACAGGAAGAGTTGAATCAGATAACATTTCATATGATTTCTTAAATAGAGAAAATACAATTACATATGCAATGCATGATATTATATGGACAATGGAAACTTATCTACAATGTTATGATACTATAACAGCTAGACAAACTTGGAATACAGTAGAGTATGAAGAATCAATAATTCCATCATTGATAAGAATGGAAGCGTGTGGATTCCAAATGGATACAGATTATATAAAACAAGTAACAAAAGATTTAGCAGACTATTTAAAACAACAACGAGATGCTTTGTTTAATTTAATCGATACAACAATTAGTGTTGGACAACATGCTAAAATAAAAGAAATCTTAATTAATAAATATAATCTAAATGTACCAGGTACTGGTAAAGAAGATTTAAATAGAACTTATGATGAACTTAAAGCTAAAGATCCTGACGCTGAAGTAATTAAATTCATAGGGTTAGTACAAGAACTTAGAACATTAGAAAAATGGTATGCAACTTATTTATTAAGATTTGTTAGAGAAATAGAACTAGGACATACTAGAATCTATACTCAAATAAATCAAGTAGGTACAGTATCAGGTAGAGTTACATCTGATTTCCAACAGTTTCCAAAGTATGGAATTAATAAAGCTAATGGAGATCCGTTGTTTCATCCAAGAAAGATGGTAATTACTACACCTGGATACAAAGGTATAGCATATCTAGATTATTCTCAAGTTGAATTAAGACTTCAAGCATTATATACAATACTGGTTGGTAGTCCTGACTTAAACTTATGTCGTGCTTATATGCCTTATAAATGTAAGACAATTGTAGATGATGGTGATATAGGCTGTGATCAACATCAATACCATTATGAAGATTTTGATTATAAAAACCCAGAACATATTAAACACGCTTATGATTGGAAATGGTATTACGATGAAGATACTTCTAAAGAGTGGGTAGCAACAGATGTTCATGCTGCAACTACACACGTAGCATTCCCAGACTTAGATACAAGCAGTGACGAATTTAAAAAACTAAGAGGTAAAGTTGGTAAACGTGTTAACTTTGCTAAAAATTATGGTGCACAGTTTAGTAGAATCAAAGTAATGTTTCCAGATTATGATGATGAAACAATTCATAGAATAGATGATGCCTACTATACAGCGTTTCCAGGTGTTAAAAAGTATCATGAGTATTGTTATGAGATTGTTAAGTCTAGACCGTATGTAGCTAATCTATTTGGTGTTAAATATTATGGATTATCTGGACATAAACTTATTAATTGTTTAGTTCAAGGTAGTGGGGCTTATCTACTTAAAGGTAGAATTAAAGAAGTAGATGAGTATATCCAAGCTAATCATTTGAAATCTAGAATGCAAATGCAAATTCATGATGAAATAAGTTATGAAATATATCCTGGTGAGGAAGAACACGTATTAAAATTTAAAGAAATAATGCAAAAGTTCGATGGAAGTTATGTACCTATAGTTGCAGACCTCGAATTTACAACAACGAGTTGGGCAGATAAAGAGGAGTGTGATCATGTATGAACAACTCTAGATATGTCTTAGCACTAGATCCTAGTGGTGCATACCAAGAAGGATTAGGAACTACAGGCTGGTGCTTAATAGACCAAGAAACACAAAAAGTTATGAAGTTTGGATACATATATGCAGGTAATTATCCTTGTCAATTCCAATATTGGGATGCGCATATCGCATTAATAGATTCACTTGCAGGTTATCATCCTGATGTTGTCATAGAAGATTATCTATTATATGGAGATCGAGCACATGCACAGATTAATTCTAGATTGGAAACTCCACAATTAATTGGTATAATAAAATATGAGTCTTATAAACGTGGCTTATATATTTATATACAAACTGCATTACAAGTTAAGATTCGTTGGAATAATGATATCTTAGTTAATAAGCGTATTATTAAAAAGAAAGGCAGAAGTTATATGATAGGTGATACATTGTTATCAGATCATATAATCGATAGCATTAGACATGGTTTTCATTATATGACTTATAATAGTAAGTATAAAAGAGAGGATAAAAATGATAGAAGATAAGATATTAAATAAAGGGAAACTTAAAATTGCTGTAGAAAATGTACAAGCAATGTCACATGAAGATTATGCACTAGTAAGAAAAGATTATTTCGGTGCTAGTGATTCATCAATCTTATGTGGAGTTAATCTTTATAAAACTATGGATGATTTAATACAAGAGAAAACTAAAAAGTTTATTACAGCTGAAGAAAAAGAAGTAAGTGAAAAAGCCATAGTTAAAAAGGGCTATGATATAGAGCCTATCATCCTTGATAAAGCACAGTCAGAATTAAATACTGAAGTATTTAAACCAAAAGATATGTATACATTCTTAGATACTGATGGTTTAAGTGTTAATTATGATGGTGTAATAGATAAAGATGGTGTGTTAATACCTGTTGAAGCTAAGTTAGTTAGTAAGTACGGTGAAAAATATTATAATAAAACAGCTATGAATAATAATTTACCAACAATAAATGAACAAACAGATACTAGTTTAGAGAAACATATCAAGAAACAAGCATTAAAAATTGGTATTCCAGCATATTATTACACACAGGTACAACAAGAAATAGCTGGTTTAGATGCGCCACATGGTTATTTAGCAGCAATGTTTGATGACACATGGACATTTAAACTCTTCTATGTACCTCGAGATAATTATGTAATACAGTGTATAAAAGAATTGTGCAAACAAAATATAGATAAAATAAAAACGACTATTTAGTAATAGTCGTTTTTTTATGTAAGATATTACATCTCACAAACTAATTTCGGATTAACATCCTGTTATTAGTATATCATATTTTAATGTACGTGATCAATAGAATGTCTGTAGTAATGTCTTACTTTAGCATAGTGTCTATTGTATCTACGAGAATTAATCATGGCTGGTCTGATATTAGCTATGTCAGTATTAACATAATACTTACTTCGATTATATCTTTGGTATACTTTCTTATAAGCATTAAAGGCTCTAGTACTAGGATGGAAGTATATCTTTTTATATTTAGGTCGCCAATGACTACTGCTTCTAGCATAAGAATAATATGCTTTTGAACGTGTTGTTCTATTATATGTTCTTCTTGGATATGCTATAGCATATAAACTTGGAAATAAACTCTTTTGTTGATCGCCCTCTAGACGTTGTTTGACGGTACTAGCACGAGAGTTTAATGTACTTAAAGGATTTAGATCTTTTATATCTCTTTCGCCAAACAGTACGGCTAAAAATGGGTTCAGACGTTCTTTAACTTCTTCAAACGGATTCATTAAAAGTTTAAAGAAATCAAATACAGACAAACCTAATTTTAATATAACAGTCTTATCTCCTATTTTTATACGTAGATTACCTGATAATGCATTGCGGCGTAAGTAATCACTATTCTTTACATCTTCCCAATCACTTTCTGGACGATTCCAAGACAATCTCATAAGTGCTAATTGTGCACGTAATAATTGTGTGTTGTCTTCGAAACCGTTGTTTAAATAAAACATAAAGTTATTCATTGGGAATGTAGAGAACCAGAATATTTTTTCTAATACTTCGTGGATTGGACCTTTAACTTGGTAATCAAAATGTGTTTCGAATACCTTAGCTATTGCTTCGGAAAAGTCAAAACCTTCTGCATCCATTAACCTATATAATAAACCAAGGCGTCCTGTTTTTTCTATAAGTTCATTAGTATTTCTAATAATATTGATAGATGGTACCTTATTTAAATTATTAGACCAGATACGATTAATATAATCTGCCCAGTCTTCGCCTCTTCTACCTATATTTAATTTAGTCATATAACTATCTAAGGTAGTAGATAGCCCATCAACGGCACCAGATTTTTCAAACAAGTCCATAATCTTATAACGTAATTGATCTTTAGCAGATAGTTTATCTAATACTGTAATTACATTTTTACGATTAGGAAAAGCACCGTTTGCTACTTTTGTAATCTGTGCATTTATTTCATCGTACCATTGTATATCTTTTGCTGCTCGCCACTCGTATTTAAAGTTTTCTATTATATCTAATAAGCCACCGCCTGTTGCTTGTGCATTTTTAGTTATTAAAGTATCGACTGCATTTCTAAATAATGTACCTACAGATGTCATATAGATTTGTTTGAACGTACCTGTAACTGTTTGATTATAAAATTTTAATAGTGCAGGTGTGTCTACGTTTTTATTAACAGTAAGTACTATATTTCTATATACGTCGTGTGGAACTAGAATAGCGTTTTGTTGTATTGCAAACTCTAAATCTTTTCTGTTTTCTACTGTTATTTTAAATGCTTTATGGCGTCCAACTTTAGTTTCTTTAAGGACAACTGCATCATAATTACCTTGTTTAAATATATTTTTTATTTCTTCGTCTGTTGCGTCTTTGAAAATAGCTTGAACGTGGGAAGAACTGAAAGAAAAGTCGTCATTAAAGAATAACTGCTCGTATTTATTACGGTTATTTGTACGTTTAATCATCTGTACTGAACCAGAGAAGACACTGTTAACTAAGTCTGATGCTTTCTTACGTGGGTTAACTTTCATTTTGGTAAGGTCTTTTTGTAGATAATCAAGAAGTTTATTGTAACCATTTTCGCCTAAGATAGCGGTTTGTAAGTATGCATCACTCAGTTTGTAAATGTTATCTACACCATTTTCTCCAAATTTTCGATACGTTTTTTGTATCGAACTATCACCAAGTGCGTCTTGTAATCTCTTGTTGTTTAGTATAGCATCCCAAACATCTGCGTTCATTACTTCACCAGTAATTAAATCAACTGGAATATCTTGTTGAGAAAGTGGGATATAAGATCTATTTGATTCTAACACTTTGTTTATTACTTTATTAATTTGTTTATTATCTTCTGAATTTGATACTAAGAAAGGTAATGAAACTGTATTAAATGGATTATTATCTACGCGTCGAATTATATATAAATAATTATCATCATCTAATTTTAAATGTATATCAAAAAACTTTAAACCGACAGTATCTAAATCTTTTCTAAGTTTTCCAATAGTACGTAGTTCTTTAGGCATAACAATTAATAAAATACCGTCTGTATATTTATCGATGTATGTTCTTTTTTGTGCTGGTGTAAAACTAATAAAAGATCTTAGAGAATCAAGTTGACGCGTACGCTTAGCTTCTCGTGCAGGTTTAATCTGCTGTATGTATTTTTCAACAGCTGCTTTAAATTTACGACCGTTTGGTTTTAATCTATGATCGAAAGACGGTAATAGATTATTTAGAGCTTTTAAATTATTTAAAGCGTCGATGTCATTATTTATATAATGTGAAAATGCATTTCTAAAAGTACCTAATGTTTCAGGATCTTTAACGTAACGCATAAAATCTTGTTTGTATAATTCAGTTTGTATGTTGAATGTATCTTTAATTACATTACTAGTGTGTGCATCATAGACGTTACTTTCATTAAATAAATTTGTTTCAACAATTTCTGAAAGTTCAGTGTACACACTATCTGGATCTTTGTAGAAATCTAAACGATCTATAATATCGTGATAAGGTTGAAAAGCAGGATCGTTTTTATCTAGTTTAAATTTTATTCTATTATCAAGAATAATTTCAGAATTAATATAGCAATTTTTAAAGTTACGTATTTGCGGTCTTGTTAATACACCATCATATAACAGTACACTTTTCCACG
>Ga0247609_10000922_pt1 | contig 37275 bp, 66 predicted proteins | sample 172DNAGHGlowgp2_FD_193487 | JGI IMG/M metagenome (GOLD analysis project Ga0247609, IMG submission 193487) | Sheep rumen microbial communities from Palmerston North, Manawatu-Wanganui, New Zealand - 1728 DNA GHGlow gp2 | ecosystem: Host-associated > Mammals > Digestive system > Stomach > Rumen ... | reverse complement strand
CAACGCACACGGATTCTTCTCAGGGCGCAAGCGCTCGATATATGAAGAAAACAGTCAGCTGCAATGACGAAGGAGATGTCTACGACAGGAGAGACAAGCTCAATATCTTTGATGATATTTGGAGCACACAACCTGCGCTTCTTCGTCATGCTATTGAGAGTATTAAAGATGGTGACGCAACAACGCTGGAAGAATGGTTTACGCTTTTGAGTGATGAGGAAGGGCATCATATATGGCTCGAAGCATACTGGCTGACAGAAGAGCAGAAGCGTGAAATCTATGATGCAGCGAAGTTCTATGTAAATTTATTGTACGATGGAAAATGTTAGCAAACTATGACAGAGACGGTAATTTTTGAGGATTGTACCAATGGTATCTCATGGAAGGTACAGGCAAATAAATATGACGATACACGCGATGTTGTACTTGTCTTTCATGATGACGAGAAGAACGAAGGTGTAGGCAACTATATCTTAGAGAACGTAAAAAATGTTCTGGATGCAGAATTATGCAACAGGGCGAAGATAACGATAACCATAGAAGCAATAGAGGAGGACTGATATGGACGACAAGCTATTAGAGGCATTCTTTCAGCCGGAGCGCTGGGAGAAGGCATTGGAAAAAGGACTGGTGAAGGACATCGACAAGGGTGTCCTTTCAGCCCTTACCCGTCCGGAAACAAGACTGAGAATGTATGAGTCTATCCGTGACGGCAAGTACGAGATAACACCGCCGCACACGGCTCTCATTCCGAAGGATAATCCTGGTGAGTTCCGCACGGTGTATATAAACGAGCCGCACGACAGAGTGCTGCTCAGTATCTGTAACGATCTGCTGTTCGACATGATGCCTGAGATGGTGCATCCAAGCTGCCGTTCATATCTTACAGGTGTCGGTTGCGGAATGGTGGTGCAGGACATATCCAGCCGCATCTGCATGTCAACTGGCGATATAGGATTCAAGGCTGATTTGTCAAAATACTTTGACAGTGTGCCTCTCAGATATATCCACGCTGCCTTTGATAAGGTTGAACAGAAACATGGTCACTCAGCGTTGATAGACGTGCTGAGAAAGTATTACGACAGCAACATCTACATTGACACTGACGGTGTGGTGCAGGACAAGTATCAGTCTTTGAAGCAGGGCTGTTCTGTGGCGAGCTGGCTTGCTGATGTGGTGCTGTCTCACATTGATGCAAGGCTGTGTCAGCTGGACGGCTATTATGTCCGATATTCCGATGACATCGTGTTTGTCGGTCCAGACTACCAGAAAGCGATGGACATCCTGTCTGAGGAGCTGATGAAGATGGACATGAAGCTGAACCCTAAGAAAGTTGAGTATCTCAATTCTTCGAGATGGTTCAAGTTCCTTGGTTTCAGCATCAAGGGCGGAAGCATATCAATGTCGCCGCGTCGCTTGAAGACATTTCAGAAGGAAATACAGAGACGCACGGTGAATGTGCCTAAGATAACAATCGACAAGGCTCTGCGTGAGGTGAACAGATACCTTTACAAGGGCTTTGACGGTCATTCATGGGCAACGGCGGTGCTGCCGGTCATCAACGTAAAGGAGGACATTGACAAGATGAACGCCTTTGTGATGGATTGCCTCAGAGGTGTCAAGACACACAAGAAGCGTGTGGGCGGTCTCGGCTATGACAAGTCAGGTAGCATAGGCTGCGTGGTGCGTGGCAAGGGTGCTAACGTGTCAATGAACCGGTCAAAGGTGCCGGTGATTGAGGGATACAATACATTGATGTGTATGAAAAAGGCATTGCATACAAGCCATGCAGCCTATGATGCAATGGTAAGACAGATGTAAGACAAAAGGATATGAAGGATACAATTTATACAAATGCACTGGAACGAGTAAGGAACGGTGCATCATTCTATGTCGATTTGAAGACCAGAAGCCTGTCGATAAACGGCAAGAAGGTCATCAGCAACGGCGAGTATGACGGCGAGCTTGGTATCACCAAGATTACAGCCTGTAGCGAGGAAGAAGCGAGAGAGGCAATGTTTCTCTGGCTCGACACCCTGTATATGGATTACCGCCATTCCGTCCCATGTCACGGTGAGGATGAGGGTTCATACGGACGGCGATATTTCTCAGCCCTGCCAGCCTCGGAATTGACTGACGAGGACATCAGAAGGGGCATATCCAGAAGGCACGCAAGAGCCATGCTGGAAATCACGCTGCTCTGCTATATCATCGTGGGGCAGTTTGAATGGACCGAGGGCATGGGTTCCTGGTTCTGGCGCAGTAAGCGCTGTAAGGATTTCGTAATCCTTAAAAATTGGATTTATTAACATTAACATTATTTTTCAAACATTTTTAAATTTATACAATTATGGCAACAACTAAGAAGACAACAACAACAAAGTCAACAGCTAAGTCTACAACAAAGAAGTCAACGACACAGATTTTACAGCAGTCTGGTGTGGACACTACCAAGTATTTCCACTTGAATGCTGACGGCATAGACATCCAGATTGCAATCAGCGCAGATGGTATTCCTACCGTGGTGGACACAGCAAGACAGAACCGTGACACATTCGTAGTTGATGACGCACTGGCTGCAAAGATTGCATCTGACGGATATATCAAGAATACAAGACTGCACAGACGCTGGATCATGGCGCAGATGTTCCGTATGCTGAAGGGCGAGGGCTACACCCAGAACATGAAGAAGCTTGGCTATCAGTATCAGTGGCACATGCTGATTGATGAGGTTAACACAATCGCTCACTTGCAGAAGTCTGACAAGACTGCATTCAAGCAGCGCTCTCGCTGGTTCTCACCTGAAGTAATCATACAGATTCTTGATGACTATCAGGTTGAGGTGGCGAAACTGTTTGAGAAGCTTCCAGTACGCCACTGTAAGGGTGTAAAGTATCAGCGTATTCCAGGCATCGGCGACGTATTCATGTCAGACTATTACAAGAAGATATATGCACCTTGGCAGGATGTCCGCCGCACGGTTCTTGCAGCTGACGGTGACTACAGCGTCATCTATGCAGCGCTGAAGAGATTCCACAGCAAGCACAGCCATGTGTTTGTAAGAGTGAACGGACTGGGCTGGAAGATTCCTGCAATGCAGCAGTCAAGAGCTTGGCAGGAAGCATTCAAGGGTGCTGGTGCATACTACACTCTTGATAATATGATTAAGTTCCACAACTGCCGCATCTATCAGATTCAGAACGGCAAGAAGGTTCAGCTGGATATGCAGCAGTCTTTGACTTACATAGAGTTGCAGGCGGTCAAGTTCACAAGCCAGTATGGTTCTTATGCGTGCCCACAGGGATATAAGATGCTTGGTATGCTGAAGGAAGTCATCGCTGACAACAACTTTAAGTTCAAGTTCTAACCCGAAAAACCAACTTAAATAAGGCGGTGCAGCCTCCGATGCACTTGACAGACATTATTCAAATGAACGCCTCTACACAGGACCGTTTCCGCCGCGTCACTCTCTTAACAGAGAGCACATCACGCGGCGGATTACCGTCCAGAAGGCGTGCATTATCAAGGACTTATAGATACGCACAGGTCTGTCCGGTGCATTTAGCCGGTGTAGGCATCGGCATGTATGATGTGACAATTCATGGTGACTGGCTCAATTCACCGGTTTCTCGGAATGAGAATACCTCACAGGACAGAGTCTGAAGACATTGCCATCGCCCTCAGACTCCCGTCCACGTTCGAACTCTCCACCCGAGAGACTGGTGACACGCCGAGTCGCACAATCATTCAAATATATCCAATACACAAGTCATATCCGACATGCCTTGGTGGTGTGACCATCAGCATATTTGGTGCAATCATTCATTCACCATCTCTAAATCCAGGATGACGATACTTACATCCTGGCTACAAGATGGTTCAATCAGAATCTTAAAGACACACATATATTGCACACGATATGCTGAACCGCTGGTGTCGGCGGTTAGAAATATTTGGTAGCAGGCTTACTTTGACCGGTTTCAAGTAACATCCCGTACCTGCTTTACAGCAAGGTGCTGGATGTAATCCAACCGGTAAACATCGGTAACGTATAGAAAGACATGGCGCTACACGATATTTCATAGTGGTGCAGCTTTATAGCGCGTCCGGCGGCATAATTCAATATGCTGTATTTAACATGATACAGGGAAAAGCCCGCCTTCTGATTAACATCTATTCAGCGGGCTTCACCCTGTATCCTACTACAGCACATATCATACAGTTATAAAAATTATGCACGACAGCCGTCCGACGCGCATTGTTGGTGTTGCCCGGCAACGCCATGTATCGGCGCAGATACTGATGCTTTTGGCGGTACATTCATTTCAACCTGAGTCTTCCGACCAGCTCTTTAACGGGTCCCTTCACACGCTATCGCGAAGTAGAAGGAACCCGTCTTCAGAGCTGGCTCACTCAGGTCACATCAAACTTCTATAGGATTGCGCAGAACCGCTCGAAGCATTATTGAGAACAATCACGGTCGGTGCGGACCGTTGGCATATTGGTGAATACTTTCATGCTACACTGTTTTACCTTATGACGTCGAGTATTGACACGTTTCGACGTCATCAGCAACAGTGTATCAATCGCATTGTATATACAGACGCACATCATTCACTTTATATGCTCTGGCAGTGCAGCCTTCACCGCATTTGGCAGATACATTCATATCTTCTGGAGTATATTCACAGGAACCTTTTGACTAACGTAAGGTGCCTGTAAAATTCCAGAGGACAATCACTCTGGTATAGCCATGCACAGTTCTGTCTGGTGCGGTTTAACAATTATTAACGAATATTAACTTTAAAATTAAGAAAATATGATTAGTTTTGTCGGAACATTTCCAATACCGAGTTATATGCTGTGCGCGTTGGTAAATGTGGATTACAGCGGACTGGAACCTGAAGACTGTGAGATGCTTGACAACTGGCTGGCGACTAATTTCCCCAACGGATGCGAGGTAGAAGTTAGGGAGGAATGTCTGAACAACCCGTACTTCACGACACATCCAGAGGTGGTGCATCTGCCTGCTGATGTGGTGGATGTCGATTTTTATGAGATAATGTAGAATTAAATTAACAATTATAATCAGTATGAAAAAAGATAATATTCATTGGGCAGAGACTTGCTTGAAGAAACGCAGAGAACTTATGAAAGTGGTGAAGTTTGACGGTGCTGATTTTGATTTGCGCATAACCGTAGTAAGTCGTGATGGGGATGTTGTTTTCACGGCAGATCGCAACGATTCAGATGACAGAAAGTTGCAGCGCGATATATATCAAGCGCTACAAGACAGACTACAAGTGGTGGATAAATATATAGAAGAATTATAATATACGAAATAATAAAGAGAAAGAAGTATGAATACAACAAGAATCTACATTAGCGGTCCGATAGCGCACTACGACCTCGACGAGCGCATAAGCACCTTTGCACAGATGCAGGACGCGATAGAGACACGCCTGCGCAACGCAGGCTTCGAGACACTTGTTATAAACCCCTTCTGCAACGGAGTGCCGCGGTCAAAGTCATGGCAGGAGCACATGAAGGCAGACCTGAAGATGCTGCTGAACTGCGACATCATATACATGATGCACGGCTGGGAGAAGAGCAAGGGCTGCAAGCTGGAACTCGATGTGGCATCGTCAGCCGGACTGCACGTCATCGTAGGCGACACCGACGGACTGATAGAAGTAGTAAGTTCATTAGCCGACTGACCTATGGAGAGTTACGCAAGATTCTGGAAGCTATAAATGGTTACGGCAGAATCAGATATAATCAACAAATAAAAACAGAACAATTATGACAGTATTTTTTATTGATGCCAACACAAAGGCACCTTACATCGCACAGGTCGATGACGATACAACAAATATTCAGGAGTGGTTCACAGAGCACGGCTATCAGCCGGCGAGCTATAGTATAAGCGGCGCCTTGCATCTTCTGGAAAAGAACGGCACGCCTCACCGCCTGCTCATCGAAGCCGTCGATTTGCCGAACCTGACCACTTCAATCTGGTGTGCTGAGCATGAGGAGTGCAAGGCTATAGTGAAAAAGTATGGCAAGAAAACGTCAAAGGGGCTGAAGGTAACACTGGGCGTGCCAATAACAGTTCTTTGCTATGTCGAGGAAGAGCCTTTTGATGTGGTGATGCGCGAGGTTATGCTGGATGAGCACGGCACGCTGATATTCATTGGCAATCCAAAGGACAGCTTCGCACAGGACGAGAGATACTTTGCTGAGGAGATAGTGGACGGACACATGTCCTATATTGTCGAGCAGATAATATTTGACAACACACCGGATAAGAAATGATATGGCACTTATAGCCCATTATTATTTAACTCCCCAGCAGAACCCGTACATTTTGGCGAGACAGATCCTCAATAGCGGTGGTATCCAATGCTGGGATAGACACCAGAAGGTTCATTATGACAGAGTAGACGATGATACAGTCTTCCATGCTGGTGCAGAGAGTTACAAAACGCAGGATTTCTTGCGGATGTATAACCCAAACAACAGGAAAGATGACAAACAAGATGTTACAACGCGCGCTTAATATCATCCAGCGCGCTGTTACAGACTTCAATATGGAAGTTCACCTGAGTGATAAGATTGGTGACGCATACGAGTCTGCAATGAATATAATTGATGATAATGTTGACTACGATATGATTAGAACATGCGAAATGTCCAATCATTTTAGCCATCTCTCATGGCAGGACTCTTGTTTGTTTGATGGTGAATCGTTGGAAGTCGATGGCGAGTTCATTTCTCAGGACCACCAACACAACAGGTACTTTATTCTTACGGATAACGGATGGCAAGAAACTACTTACCCGTATGCTTGTAAGTTTGGTGTTGGTCTTGTGGCGGTCCATTCAGTAATCGACGATTTTGGCAAAAAGATTCTTCTCGTTGCGCCTATAAACGTATAAAATGTAAAGCACATGAACAAGAAGGTATTGTATTTCATATTTACAGCGTATATTTGCGCTATTGCATTTGCCATTGGTTTTCATAATCTATTTGCAACAATAGCGTTGGCGTTAAGCTGTTTTCTGGTGGCGATTCTGATGAGTTGTATCAGTGATAATTGCGAGATGCTTGACCATCAGAGTAAGGCTATTCATGATTTAAACAAACATGTCAGAAAGCAAAGTTTGTTGATATGTAAAATGAGAGACGCTATCATAGAAGCTAATGATTTACTTAACAAGAAAATCAAGGAATATGAAGAAGAAAGCAAGCAAAGCGATACCTCCAGCCTCTGACGGATTGGAGGTACATAAGAAAATAGTACTGGAGTACTTGGATGATATTGCAATTCATGTTATTACTAATTTGATAGTGGCGAGAAATGCAGTCAGCAGTAATGACGTACGGTACATGTTTCATTTTAACATCGGTTGGATGAGCTATGATGTGGAAGTCTTTAACAACGAAGATTTTTGTGAAGTGGTCGCCTATACATTCTTCGGTGAGTGTGTTCTGGATTTTAAAGTCTCTATCAAACCGCAAACGTCCAGCGCACTCTGGGAGATTGCGAGACGGACATATAATAATGATCACCATTGGGTAAATGACATATCAGATAAGAAATAATATGGAATATGAAATTGAATATATAGCAGGCGACTGGGTTTGTATTATCGACGATGATGATTATTCAGTGCCACGCAGAATCATGTGTGTCGATCTTGACGGTGACTGTGTTAGCTTCGGTTACGGTGAGTGGCTTAATGTTAATGACATACAAGGCATACCGCTGTCAGATGAGATTTTAAAACGGGTAGGCTTCCAGCCTTATCAGCTCTCTGATATGTTGCAGAAGCTGACAGGTGCTGAGCATGGCTGGGTGCTCGAACGTGGCAAGGCTACAATAAGAATAGCAGGCGATCATTTGGATATTCGTGTGTCGAACGGCACGGTGCTCCCGACAAGGGTGGTGATTACCGCTCATTATATACATGAAGTCCAGCACGCCTGTCGTTTAGTTCATATAAATCTTTGGTAATCATTTTTCCCATGCGTAGCAGAATAACAATGGAAGATATTGCAGTGGGCGCTACATGTGCGCTGATTGCTATTCTCGCCCTTGTGGTGACGGTAATATTGGATAATCCTTGGGCTTACCTTGGGTTAATAATGAATGTTTAATTATGGCTGCAATGAATAAATATAGCCCTGTTACAAGAGATTTGCTGAGGACGGCGGGTTTTGAGTGCCTTTCGGAAGATGAAAGAGAATGGAGCTACATCTCTCAGTATGATGAGCCTGAGGTGCGTGCAACATTTTGTAAGGGTACGGTCGAAATTTTCTTTGCAGGTTCCAGCGGCTTTAAGATACTATGTGTCGGACCGCGGATAGGCAATCTGCTGTATATGCTACAGCAGTACGGCGGACCTGCCGATTTAGTAGAAAATATTAACAATATACTTATTGGAAGATGACAAGCGAATTTACATACGGTGAAGCTGGCTATGTGACCAATAGCGTGTACCACCAACCTATCATGTACGATGGCAAAGAAGTCGGTGTCTTGCGGACCAGTGATATAAATTTACTTGCGCCGCTTGTAGAAACCTATCTGATTCCAGATGTGGAGGCAGGATTGGACGAAGGCGGTGCAGGACTTTTGCCCGGTAAGTTGGGATGGTTCCATTTTAAGTGTTTTAGTGATTACAATGAAGCATTGGCTTATGTGCAGAATAACCTGGACAAAATATTGTATTTGCTGGAATATGGTGATTACGATTGACTTTAAGATATGAAGCAATACATTGTGGTGAGTTATTCGCCTTTGCAGGGCATGGTGTATGTCATGGGCAAGAAGCGCTATCTGTCAGCCGTAGGGTGGCAAGGTTCGCAACCGACATTTACTCAGGGAATTGTAACGACAATGAAGCTGTACAAACGTGAATCGGCAGCGTGGAAGACAGCCCTGGCAATGGCTCAGGCATCATCTGTTGCTGAGGTGGTGGTAATTGAGTTACAGGATTTCCCGAAGATTCTGGGAATATTCGATGGTAAGCATACCAAGAAAGCCCGTACAAAGGCGTGGTGGGAATACTTAGGAAAGAACCGTCAGAGAGCCTATACCATTGGTCAGGTGACGCATGAGTGTGAAATCCTGTCCAAGGGCATGGTGAAAAACATTAAAGATTTTTAATGAAAAGTTTGGTGAAACAGTATTTATTTGTTATGTTTGCAACATCAACAATTTAATGCTACGGTAGCCAAGTAGTAGAACAATAAAAACAAATTGATTATGACAACATTACAAAAACACAAATGTCCTGGATGTGAAGCATTATTGCTTCGTCCTGAAATTATGGCACGATGCCCGAATTGCGGCGCGGTGTTGCATAAGGACACTGTTGATTTTTCAAAAGCCCCTGCCGACCTTGAATCGGCTCTTGCAAGATTATTCTCACAGTGTGGTGAGGCTGAGGACGAGGCTGACGAAAGATTTGCCAAGTGTTCATTCAGCAGAAACAAACCAGATAAACTTTAGTTTTCTCGACCACATTTATTTATAAATATTATTTCATATAATTAATTTTCCCCTGCGTGGCGCGGGATGCGTCGTGCAGGGTTTTTAACTTAAAACAGCAAAACAATGAAACCATTTATCAAATGGGCTGGCGGTAAGCAAGCTTTATTACCTCAGCTCTCTCAATATCTTCCGAAGGATATTATAGACGGCAAGATGTTCGACTATTATGAACCGTTTCTTGGCGGCGGCGCAATGCTGATTTATATGCTTTAGCATTTTCCGGCAATAGACCATGTAACCGTGTCGGACATCAATTTTCGTCTGATCAATGCGTACAGGGTTATCAAGCATAAGCCTGTTGAGCTTGTGAATCGCTTGCAATGGCTCGCATCAAGATATTTTGCCAAGGACATGGCGGAGCGTGAAAAGATGTATTGTCGCGTTCGTGATGATTTCAATGCTGAAGCTCTATCTTTGGATACTCCAGAAACAGTGTGCATTCCTATGATGGCAGCAGAGTTTATTTTTCTGAACAAAACATGCTTTAATGGGTTGTACCGTGAAAACAAGAATGGTGAGTTTAACACGTCATTCGGAAAGTTCAAGAACCCGAACATTTGTGATGCGGATAATATTTTTGAGCTGCACAGCGCATTTTTACGTCACAATGTTACTTTTCTGGTGAAAGATTCGGTGAATATGATGCTGGACATAGCAGCTGCGGGACTGATGCTGCCTAAAAACATGTTTGTCTATCTGGATCCACCTTATAAGCCGCTGAACAGCTCATCGTTTACGGGCTATACTGCATCAGGCTGGACGGATGATGATTATCGCACTTTGCTGAAGCAATGCGACTATTTGACGGATATGAACAGTGAGCGCAGATTTGTTCGCTGGATGATGAGCAATTCATCAAATCTGCTTGATTCCAGCTGTTATAGCAAGATGAGCGTCAATTACATCAAGGCTTGTCGGAGAATCAACAGCAACGGAAGCGGTCGTGGTGAGGTTAATGAAGTAGTAATCACTAATTATTGACAGTATGAAGAATGTGGCGACGAATAGTGAGCAATCACAGGCATTGCTCGATTCAGGGATTGACCCTAATACGGCGAGTATGTGCCATTTTGTGTTTGGAGTCAGAGGAGCATGTGGCTGTACTCTTGTGGCGCGCAGCTATACTTTTATGGTGCGCGACCATGCTCTTATGAAACAGTCATGTATCCCGGCTTGGACTCTGGAAGATTTGATTGCATTGCTGCCCGAGGAGATAATGGCGACATGGACGCTATCAATCGGTAAGACAGACATCAGCTATATCTCTATAGATCCAAAGAGATTTGCGCCTGTCAGATGCTGGCGAAAATTCGAAGGTGATACATTGCTTGATGCAGCTGTCAAGGCAATAGTGGAATTAAGGAAAGATAAAAGAATGTGATTGGCTATGGCAATAATTAAAAAGATTACTCTGTTGGCACTTGTAGCCTTAATAATGGTGGGGTGCGATTACCGGAATCCTGATGGGTCGTATGACACGTCAAGAAGTTTTGATTTGCGGACTGTTGTGATAGACAGCTGTGAGTATGTAGACGGTTATCATGCACTTGCTCATAAAGGCAACTGCCGTTTTTGTCGAGAACGCAGACAGAAAGAGCTGAAGGAGTTGGTGACGAAATTAAAGGAGAAATAATCAAAGAAAGGAGGAATCAGTATGACATTAGAAGAATATAATGCGAAAATAGATAACTGCAATTCAATCATCAGAGAGGCGAAAGCAGAGAAGGAAAGAATAAGAAAAGATTTTGCAAGCGAATGCACTGCGAAATACTCTGAGTTTGTCGGAAAGAAAGTCAGAATAGTATACACTTCGATATGGGGAGGCAAAACAGCAGAGACTATTGGCTTCTTCAATGGTTTTGTTGCTGGAACATGCTATCCTACAATGCAGGTGTTCAAGGTCCGCAAAGATGGCACAAAATCGTGCAAGGAATTTACGTCTTGGTATCTGCCAGCGTTTAACGATCCGTTCACTATTGAAATTGTAGAATGATGATGGAGAGGATACTAAAAAAATTGAACAAGATAATGAAAAATTTTGATTTTAGCGATTTTTGTCTTGATGTAATCACAGGTTCGCTAACATTATTGATACTGTCAGGCGTAATTCGCCTTGTAATGGCGATGTTTTTCTAAATAGTAATTGATATGAAAGCAAAAAACCGCAAGACTGGCGAGGTTGTGGATATTATATCTTACAGCCAGCTTTCCGCAACAGAACGCTGCCCTGGACAAGATTATGTGAGCTACATTGACTCACAGGGTGTTGAACACTACAAAGAAGATCTCAACTACTATTGGGACTTTGAACTGATAAGTATACGAGACGAAGGCATTCACTGGCAAGATGTCAGAGAACGCGCTGCTATTGCGGCGATGCAGGGTCTTTTGGCTAACTCTGTGTTAATCGGTGAGTATGCTACCGCACTTAGACCGAAAATTTCCATTGTAGAAACCGCCATAGAACATGCTAATATGCTTGTCGAGGAACTAAAGAAGAAATAACATATTGCCGAAGTAATTTAAAGAAAGGAGATATAAATGGGATATAGAAAAGACATGCGTCAAGCCAACAAAGCGTTGGAGGATGCTGAGAGATACCGTGATTTCATTAGAAATGGTTTGTCCAAACCTGTTGTTAAGAAGCCCAGTAGCGCCCGAAAGGAAAACGTATGCGGCTGCAATGCCTGCGACCACAAATTCTATACTAATCTATCTGTGGTGAAGATTTCTAAGGGTGATGTTCGCGTAGAAGCTGACGGCAAGGTGCTTGACAGACGTTTCAAATCAATCACTCAGGCGAACGAATGGTGCGCAACACATAAGAAATAAGACTATGGAAGTAAATTTGTCCAAAAAAGATATTATATGCCTACTCAGAGGCGTAGAAATTTCGGATTACAAAACACTCTTTGGATTAAGTGATATGGGGCTTGTTCAATATATAGGCGGTTTTGTTGATAACTATGAATGGAATAGCACATATAGTAAAAGCTGGGAGAAATATTCCGAGGAAGAGCTATATGAATTATATCGAAAAATTACTAAATAAGTAATCATGAACGCAACAGACATTTATATCAAGTTCGCGGGGCAAGTATATAAAGTCCTTGACTTTAAGGTATCACTTGGAATAACGTGGTACAAGATAGAGGATGAGCCAGGGCATTACGACTGGGTTCACGGTGTAGAATTTGTTAAAGAAGATTGAATATTGATATGAAGAAATTTTTAATAACTATATCGCCCCTTTGTGTGATATTATTCGTTTTTATGTGGATTTCATGGGGGCTGAGGGGCGCATTGATATTCTTTGGCGCGGCTCTACTTATTGCTGCTTTGACATTCGGATTTGCAGAATGGGTAGAGTTTGTAGATAAACATATAAAAGATTGATTATGCTTATATCAAAGAAATATTTGACCGAAGTTGTTGGTTGGTTTGAACATATCGAGCAACTGGCAGACGATAGAAAGACATTAAACGGTGATATAATGTCTGATGCTGATGCTCTTGATGAGATTAAGGCATTGTCTATAAGAAGTGCCAATTTTATAAAGAAGCATTACCTGAGTGAGAAGAAAACCGAAGTTAAACCACGCAATTCCGCGAAAGTAAAGGCGCGGGGATTGCACAAAAGAATGGGATATGAAAGATAGCAAGACTAAAATGAAAAAGCATGAAATGCTTGCATACCTGAAAGAGGCTGACTTTGGTCTCTTTGTCAAAACTCGTCAAACAGTTTTTGGTGAGTTGTCAGACCAACAGACAATGTTCTGTTGCTGTGGAAAACTTGCAACAGGCTTACATGAGAGTAATTGTACAAAGTTTAATAATAAAGTAGATGCAGAGACTATCAATCGTCTCCGACACCTATTGCCAAAAGTGTAGTAGACATGGATTACGAAAAGGAGTACAAGGAGGCTCTTGAAAGAGCAAGGGATGTTTACACATACTATTGCGATGACAGAGAGCAGTTAAGAAAAATCGAATTTATCTTCCCCGTGCTTAAAGAGAGCAAATGGGAGAGGATAAAGAGGGAAATAATCGAATATATTAAAACAGGGACATATCGCAATGACTGGGTAGCTTGGCTTGAAAAGCAAGGTCAAGTTAAAGATTCCGCAAATTTTCAACATGAAAATAAAATGTGTAAAGAAAATGGCGATTCTTTAACAAATGAAGATGAGATGGTGAGGAAAGAACTGCTTGCAGTAGTTGATGATCTTGTTCTACCAGACGATCAGCAATCTCGTTTCGTCACTTGGCTTGAAAAGCAAGGTGAACAGAAGCCACAAGGTAAGCCAGCACTCGAAGTGTGGAAAGATATGCGCCTTGAAGTCTATCAGCAAGCAAGTGGCAACAGACATGAACCTAATTATTCTGACGATAGCACAAAAATGTTTTCACTCACTGATATTGACGAAATATTTGAGAAAGTTGCTGAAAAGCAAGGCAAAATCTCTCCAATTCTTTCCAATTCTTCAAACATTGTAAAGAATTGGAAAGAAGAAGATGAGAAAAGAGTTGAAAACATCCTTTCAGTTCTTAAAGTTCAGGTGTGCTGGGATGGCGCAACTCTGAAGAAAATGAATCCTTATCAGAAGGAAATTGATTGGGTCAAATCTCTCAGTCTTCAGGGCAGGTCTGCGCTCGAAGCAGCCAATGAGCCGGCTGATAATGCCAATAAGGTTGTGGCGAGGTTTAAAGCTGGCGATTGGATTGTTAGCACATCTAATGTATACAAGATAATCTCATTAAACGATGAGCTAAATTGTTACATAGCAGTTACTCCAAAGAATAAAGAAGTAGAGATACCCTATTACTTTGACGATGAGCAAGGTCACATGCGCTCTTACCATCTCTGGACCATCAATGATGCCAGAGACGGCGATGTACTTGCTCTTAATAATGAAGTGTTCATTTATGCACATAGAAAGCAGACATATTCTATTGCTGTCGCACACTGCTTTGTAGATAGCGCTGGTGGCTTTTATCTTGACGGTGAATTTGGATATAGAGAACGTGGCGAAACAATATTTCCAGCAACCAAAGAACAGTGTGACACTCTTTGGTCAGCAATGAGAGAAGCCGGTTATAAGTGGAATTTTGAAATTAAAAAAGCAATTAAGATATGAAAAAATTATTCATCAAAATGGTCGATATGATGGGTAAAACATGCTTGTCTATCTTCACAATCGAAGTGTGCGCAGCGTCTATCGCTGCATATAATAGCGTCGGCATTATTCCAGCCGCTGCAATATTCGTTTCACAATGGGCGGTCGTTATTATTGCGGCTGCAACATGGACTAACAAGAACAAAGGATTGTGAGAATAAAAAGTAGCTGAGGCATGAAGACATTTACAGATTTAGAACAGAGCAAAAAGTTATCTGAGTTTTTGTCAGATAAAAATGCAGATTTGTACTATTTTGCTACCGATGGAAGAGGGGTTAACTATGATGAAGTACCAGTGGTTGTTGATGGACCACCGGAAGATACTGATGTTCCGTGCTGGAGTCTTGCGGCATTGCTTTGTGTTTTGCCACCAACAGTGCGCTTAGTTGGTGCTTCTAAAGATTCATATTGGTATTGCGAATGCGTTAGTGCTAATAATCAAGAGTATGCAGGTTTTGGAAGCGCAGATAATCCAGTTGATGCTTGCTATGAGATGATTGTTAAACTTAATAAACATAATTTGATATGAACAGTAAGAAAATAATCAAGCCATTTGATCTTGAAGCCGCTAAAAATGGCGCAAAGATTGAGACGAGAGACGGTCGCGAAGTTGAAATTCTTAAATGGGATGCGGAAAATACATCATATCCTATTGAAGGCGTTATTTTAAGAAATAAGGCTACTTGGGCAAACAATGGAAAATGGTCTATTGATGACCCTCAATATTGCCGCCATGACCTTGTAATGGTCGAGTACGAGGATGAAGAAATTCCTGAACTCGGAGGAATAAGGGCAGAACCAGAACTTGCGGCAGAACCTCAGTCTGAGACAAAAGCTAACTCAGATGATTACAGTATTGAGCTGGTTGATTGCGACAATGGCATATTCTTGAAAGTTCATGACTTTAATCCCGATGCCGAAGATTCCTTTCTCGTTTATAAGCATGAGGAACAAGAGCAGATGCTGGGTAAGTTCTTGATGGATTCTATACGAGCTAAGATGGACGCGGACTCTTGCAGCAAGGTGAGGGTCGAAATGAAGATTTTTTCAGAAAAATAATATTTAGAAGATTACAATGAAGGCAAGACATATTAAAAAGTTGAGAAAGGAGATTAGACATTACTACATTGTTTTGTATGATGACTGGATGTGGGGCTTTAAGTGTCCATGCTCTCCTGACGATATTAAAAAACGAGGCTACTTAGCCTATGGACGCAATGCGCCAGATGCAATTAAGCGTCGCACTCATACTTTATTGGAGTACCGTGAAACCAGCTGGATGTTTGCTACATGGGCGGTGGTTCCAGTAGATAAGTTTGACCGCAAATTCATAACTTATTGGAGACCTATATGATTGCAGAGGAATTTGAACAGGCATACGCTAAGGTAATAAATATAGAAATAAACAATGGGTAAGGAAATACTGGAGAGAGCCAAGAAAAGAAAGAACGACGAATTTTACACACTTCAGAAAGATGTTGATTCGTACCTTGGTTCCTATTCATATCAGTTCTTTGGTGACAAGACAGTTTTGTGCAACTGCAATGATGGTGAGGACAGTGCGTTCGTGAAGTTTTTCAAGCGCAATTTCTTTCAGCTCAGGCTGCATAAGCTGATATACATTACGTTCGGTCCTGATGCTAAAATAATGGTATTCAACGGGCATGACGTAAGTGCTACCATGCTTACTGAAGGCGGAGGCTGCTTTACGGCTGAGGTGCTTGCGGTTGCATCTACCTGTGATGTGATAGTGACAAATCCTCCGTTCTCGCTGTTCAACAAATTCATGCAGGTGTATCATCTGTTGGGAAAGCATTTGATTCTCATCGGTCCTCTTTCAGCGATAGGATATAGAGATATATTCCCGATGCTGAATTTCCGGAAACTTTTTGTGGACGGATATGTCAAGGAGTTTGCTACGCCTGATGGCGAGGTTAAGAAATTCGGCAATATAGTCTGGTGGAGCACGGTGCGAGAGAAATGCAGGGATGGCCGCAGAATTGACGAGGGCGTGCTGTTTGATGCAGAGAAATATCCGAAATATGAGAATTATGACGGTTATGATTGCGACAAAATTTCAAACTTGCCGGCAGATTTCAACGGTGTGATGGGCGTTCCGCTTACATTTATGCTGAAATGGAATCCAAGGCAATATCGCATTGTGGGCTTCAGAAAGGGATATGACGGCAAGGATTTGCGCTATTTCAGGGGGGGCGATGTTCATTATCCGTACAGCCGTATTCTTATTCAGAAAATTTAATTTTTAAACAGATACAACATGAAGAAAATTTTTGTATTTATGGCAGTGTTGCTGATGGCGACGCTCCATGCTGAGGCACAGACCTTGTTCACTCAGTACAGAATCGTAACCGATGCGTTCGGAGAGATAGCAACCAAGACAAAAAAGTCGATAGAATGCTGCGCAAGAATCGACCTCGACACGGATGCGCAGACCATTACGATAAGCACGAAGACACATGGAACCCTGACGGTAAAGTTCAGCGATGTCATGGGTGGTGAGGAAGGTGACGACGACGTGATGGCAATGTACGACGAATCCGGCAAATGCGTAGGGCAGCTGAGATTTACAGGCGGTGAGCGTCCGAAATTGCTGGCATTGACGATACTAAGAAAGGACAAAAGCTGCGTACATTACGTTACGGAGTATTGGATGGACAGATATAACTATTGACGGGATATATGACAAAAACACCTACAGACAGACGACGTTCGGTCCTGAATGACGAGGAAATACAGCTGCTAAGCGAGATTGTCGGCTGTGACCTTCCAGTTCTGCACAAGATGAACGACCTTCAGTTGCTTGACTATGAAAGCTGTAGAAGGGCTATTGTGTGGAAGATATTCCTGACATACAGATCGAAAAAGAAGGAGCTTACAAGGGACCAGGTGGTGACGATGATGAGGCACAGGTTTGGTCTGGACAAGAAGTTCATTGATCTGGTGATAACATCAAAGGGAATGCACATGGTTCCGTGTTGTGTCCAGTGTGGCAAGCCGATTACAAAGTCTATGTTCAGGAACAATGAAGGACTTTGTGACGAGTGTTACGCAAAAAATATAGAACTGGAACTGTAAAGCGGCGCGCCAAACACTATTCTTAATAAAAAAGATGATTGAATTTATCAAACAGTCGCTGCTTTCAGGCAGCAAGCAATCTTCTACAAGATTAGTGTTTTATGGCGTTGCAGCCAGCGGAATCGCGTTTGTGGTGGCGCTGATGGTAGCAATGCTGATAGACGTTATAAAGGATGGCAGGATGGACATGTCGCTTGCTGAAATGTCCCTGCTTCTTCCTGCGGTCGGTGCATATATCTGGATGGGCGGTCAGCCTAAAAACCAATCCGACAAGGCTTATAAAGACAATTAGTGATTTTAAAGATTATGGATATTAAGTTAGTAAGACGTGCATACAGGGATGCCTATACGATAGGCAGTCTGTATTTTGACGGTGAATATCAATGTGACACCGTTGAGGACAAGGACAGAGGACTGAAGAAAAACGACTCGCTCGGCAAAATTGCAAAAACCAAGGTCTATGGCAAGACGGCGATACCAAAAGGAACGTACAGAGTGATTCTGAGCTGGAGCAGAGCTTTCAAACAGATCATGCCTGAGATTCTCGATGTTCCAGGATTCTCAGGGATTCGCATACATTCAGGCAATAGTGCCGATGATTCGCTTGGTTGCATTATAGTCGGTGAAAATAAAGTAGTCGGCAAGGTAATCAATTCGAGGGCAACCTATCAACGTATTCTGGCGAAGCTAAAGCACGCTGAGGAATGTGATGAGGATTTTACAATCACTATTCAGTAATTAAAATTGTCCCGGCTTAGTCCGGGGCATTTATAAACACATAAGATTTATGGATTGCGAAAAGAAAACTATTTGTGAAGAAGCCGAGAAGGAAAAGTATGACTATGTGACAGGACGATTCTTATCTTGTTGTCGTTCTTTCAATGAGTTTGAGCTGGGATGCCGCTATTGGCTTGAATATATTGGTAATGACACCTATGTGGGTCGAAGCGATAGTATTTTAAATAAAAAATTTCATATCACGCCTAAACAGCTTTATATGTGCTTTGTAGAGTGTGACAATCAAGAATACGCAACTCCTGTGATTCACTTGCCCAATAGGGTTAAAGAGGCAATTTGCAGTGGTTTTCATCGCCGCCTGAGTCATTCATAAAAGTTAAAATGATATGAACTGGTTACAGAGATTTTATTTGCATGGACGAATACCTGTTGATTTGCTCAAACTGATGCGCTCCCAGACGATCAATAATCTCCATTTCTACCCTAACAAAAGAAGTAACGGTGGATATTGGAAAACAACGATAATGGGTGTGCATTATACCGGAGAGTGGCAGCCTTGGTATCGGCATCAGGCAGCTAAGCGTGCCTTTATGATTGATGCGATATTGCATCGGGTATGGCTATTGCGTAGAGAAAGATGCGTAAAAACAGCTTATGACAAGAAATGCTTCAAGAATGTTTTCCACAGCTGGTTTTACGAATGTACTGTTTTAAAGTAATATAACATGAAAGAAAAAATTAAGCTATTAAAGAAAATGTACCTGATTGGTCGGGTTTTTTATATTTTGGGTGCTGTAAGGGCTGAAAAATGTGACCCGTCTAAGTATAATTGTTGGGGTTATACGCCATATCGTATTTCATTGCGTATGTGGCATCCTTTGACATGGCTGTGTCTGCTACTGGGAATAATATCGGACGGTTTGAGCAATATTCGTTCTACTGTACATTTCCTCAAAAAACTTGGCACTATATTTATAGAAGATGACTTATACTCATGATTGCCATTATGATAACATCGTTAGTATTGCTTGTGTGCTTTGGAATCGTCATTGCATTCTTGCACAGAGTTTTTGGCGTGTTGCACTTTGTGAATAAGATTCTGGTATTAGCTGAGGACCAGTGTGCCGCTTTTGAAGACATTATTTCCGGTCGTTCTATCACAGAGACAGAACAAGTGCATATCTTGCGTATGCGCCGCTGCCAGAATGGTATTTTGCAACGCTTATCCATACCCAAGTTGATATTCAGCTTTAAGCCATTAAAGCAGGAACAATGGCTGACTGAGCCTGAATTGAAATTTTTAGTACTGAAGGATGAAGTATTCTCACGGATAAGGCTTGTCGTGAATATGCGTATGGCTCGCGAGATAGACCAGATACGGCATGAGGTAAACGAGGCGGCTGCGGCATATCTGCGCAGGAATACACCTATATCTCCTGGGCATGAAGGACATCTCATTGATGCTACAGTTAGAATGGCGGTTGAACAATATGTCATAGGGATTGTACAGGACTATCTTCCGCGATTTTATGAAGAAATGCTGTATAAGTGTGCTGAGTGGACTAAACAAGGCTGGACTTGGAAGCTCTTGTATGTCAGGGAGCATCTTGCTGATGATGTCCGTTGTTTTTTAACATTAAACAGATCAGACCAATGGGTAGAAACAAAGTTTTTCCACGGCAGCCAGCATTCAGAAACGCCACTTCGCGATTCCATCATCGCAAAGGATAAGGAACTAAAAGAGCTTATCGCTCAGGTACTAAAGCATCACGCAGAAAATCTCGCAGCAGATTTTCACACCGAGAGCGAGGAAGAATACATTTATCGTAAAATTAAAAACAATGAAGCATAAGTATTTTATTAAAGAAATAAAGGTTCTTAAAAAAGTCAATGCCTTGGGTGAACCTTTGGAGTATCAGACATCATACGTTATTTGCCGGACCTCTGGATGGTTTTGGCTACCGTTGTTGTTTACTGAGTATTTGTGGATTGCCAGCATATCAGAGGCAATAGGAAAGATGCACGACAGTGAGAGAGTTGAGGTTGACTGGGTTCACTGGGTACCGGGAGAGCGATTTAGATACAAAGAGCAGGCGGAATACTTTTTAAGAAAAATGAAACACTTTCCAAATGATTTTTATATAAATGTAAAATAATGATAGGAACATACAGAAAGAAGCCAGTCATCATTGAGGCAGTACAATGGACTGGCAGTAATCCGTGCGAAATTCAAGAATTTGCCGGCAGTGCTGCAATAATAGCGAGTTACGACCCAATAGATGACATGGGAGTATTTGTGGGTCGTAACAGATTTGAGCTTTCCATCCAGACGTTAGAGGGGGAGATGAAGGCTGCGATAGGCGACTACATCATTAAAGGGGTAAACGGCGAATTTTACCCTTGTAAGGAGGAAATCTTTGAGAAAACCTACGATTTAGCATAGAACACTTAACGATACAAACAATGGAAGATTACAAAGTAAGATTCATCAAAGAGTTCAAGGAACTCGATGAAAGGCTGCTCAAATTGGGTGCCATGCTCAGGAAGTATGATAATGGCACACTGGAGTTCACTCCTACATGCCCAATTTACATGCTGCGTAAACAGTATGTTATAATGGATATGTACAGGAAAATTCTCACCGAACGTGCGGAGATTGAGAAGATAGATTTATCAGTTTCATTAAAATAGACAATATGGAAGATTTAAAAACATTTATCGGTGTAAAGATGATTCAGGCAAAGCCAATGAATTATCATCAGTTTCTTTCTGAGATTAAGAATGTCAACGAAGCGGTAGCTAAACATAAAGTCTATGGAGAAGACAAGAATGGCTACCTTGTAGTTTATCCGGATGGCTACAAGTCATGGTCTCCAAAGGATGTCTTTGAAAAGGCTTATTTCCAGCTCGACCGTGACAATGTAATCACGGAAGATGATTGCGAAAGATTTATCGTAAAGGGCAACTTTACGAAAGTTTCGCCTAAAAGTGCGCTTGTAACGTACACCACAAAGACAGGCTTTGAACTGAATGAGATTAGTGCCTGTGTGGATCCAGCGCGATTCTCTGAGGAGATTGCAATGGATGTTACCAAGGAATCGGCTGTAGATAAGCTCTGGAGCTATCTGGGCTTTGCCCTTCAGTGGGCAAGGAGTGGAATTACAGGTGTAAAATAGGGATATGGAAGAACCTACTAAGAGCAAAAGATGGCTATTTTTCTTGTGTACGCTGCCTTTATTGCTATTCTGTACATCTTGCAGAACGACAAGAACTAACACAGAATATGTTTATGTAGACAGAGTAAGCCAAAAAACAGACACTGTCCTGAAATGGGACGTGGATACTGTCATTGTGGACCGGGTGATTGTAAAGACAGACACGATGGTCACAGTTGAAACCAACAGAACACACGTCCAGAAAAAGACAGAATACAAGACCGTTATTCGGACTGACACGGTAACTGTTGCCAAAACGGTAACTAATACTGAAGTGGTTTATAAGGAAAAGCCGCTTAAATGGTGGCAAAAAATGTTTTTGTATTGTGGCATAGGCAGTGTTCTGGGGGTAGCTATCATGCTGATAATCAATTTCAAACGCTTTTTTAAGAATTGATTAAAAAGCGTAATTGCTTGATTGTCAGGTAGATACAGATTTTTGTGGAAATATTTGCAATATTGCAGCGGACTATGTATTTTTGCAAAAACCTTAATAAAAATACATCATGAAGCGAATAGGCAAAGTAACAATGACAGAGATTGCAGCAGCTCGTTTGACACACCAAAATGCGAAAAACAAGCTGCTGCAACTTTTAGCGACAGGATTTGAAGCTATAGCTGATAAACTGAAGAAGGGTGACTTGTGTATGTCGTGTGACGAGCTTTCAGCATTATATAGAACCCTTGATGTAGAGCCAATGGATTTGAACGAAGCAACGGAATATACTGGAATGAGCAAAAGTGAGTTTTACAAGGCTATTTCACGCGGTTATTTTCCTGCCGGACATAAAATTGGAAAGCGTAGGGATGCCACAAGAGTATTTTGGTTTCGGAGCGAACTGAATGAAGGACTTTGGACAATGACTCATTTAAATTAGTAAATGCTTGCTTATTAAGCACATATACAAATATCATAAAATTATATTGTGTATGTAAAAACATTTTCATATCTTTGTACTATAAAAACAAACGATATGACCGAAATTAAAACTTTGATTAAATTCCAAAAGACCGCACGCTTTGGCTGTCTGGTCGGATATGTTACAAGATGTAAGGAAGGCTTCATCAGAGGCATTCGAGAATCAGACACGCAGCCAAAAATGGTTTGTATTCCAACAGCTGAAGTGCTCAATCAGGGACTGATTGAAAATGCGTTGTATGAGGTGAGAATGGTTCCGAAAAAATTCGGAAAAAGCAGCGGGTATGAGATTGTATCAGCACAGCTTTACACCTTCCCAGCTCACATAACAAGCACAGTTGTAAAACATTCTGTGTATCGTGTGGAATGTAAGTTCGGCAATAAGTGTATCGTATACGACCCATTTCACGGTCATCAGGAATCGGTAAATACCATTCAGGGCGTAATTAAGGTTATAAAGAGCCGTACAGACATTGCGGATGTAGTAGATGTAACGGCTGAATTTGAAAAACAGTGTAACGCAGTCTATGCTCTGTTTACAGAACACGGACATAAAACCGGACAAGATGATAAACGAAAGACCAACCGAAGGAATCGCAACAGATGCGGCTCATTCAACTAAAAACAAACTGACGGAATATCAGGGAATTGATTTAAACACTGGTGAAAGGATATTCTATAACAGTATCGGTAACAAGACTGTAAATATAGGCGAGTTTCTGGCTGTGGTTCATGCTGCCAAGTATATCATTGAGAATGATTACAAGCCTCGTCTAATTTGGACCGATTCAACAACTGCAATCAGCTGGTGGAAAAATAAGCGCACAGCAAGCAATAAGGCTTGCGATGACCTTACTAAAGCAGAAGTGTTCCTGAAAGCTCTAAGCTTTGATGTAGACACCATTGAGGTCAGGCACTGGGACAACAGACTGTTCGGAGAAACGCCAGCAGATTTTGGACGAAAATAGGTTAAGTTCTTTTTCATTGGAATTATTTTGTTAATAATGTTGCCAGTTCCCCATGCGAATGTCGAGCTGGCTTTTTAATCTTAAAACAGTGTTTATATGAAATTTGTAATCTTACTTAGTTGTGCCATCAGTGCGCTTCTATATGTAGCGACTTTGTTTGGCGTTGTGCTTTCTTGGTGGGTGATATTGCTTCCAGTAGCTTGGATTATCGCCTACATAGTTATTTTTGTCTTTGGATACGTCTTCGGACTGGGAGATGCCCTTGCCAAGGACCATTGGCGGAAAAGCCGAGAACGTGGAATAGAATGATATGCTATTCTTATTAAAATAATTTGTAATTAAGTATGTATGCAGTTTTTACAGAGATTCAGCGTAATGGCGATAGAATCTCACAGGTGCGTGATGTCGCCCTTTTCAAATACAAAACAAGAGCTGTTAATGAAGCTTGGAAGAATTTTGTGTTTCATGCTTCAGAGCTGGGAATCAAAGAAAGCGAAATATCAAGCTCATGGCTCTGTAATTGCGGAGCTGAAGCCGTGTTCGACCATATCGTCACAAGAACTATTGAAATTGAGCATAACGAGCCTGAACCTGCTCCTGAACCAGAACCAGAGGAAACTCCGGAAGAGCCTGTTCAGCAATCAGAGGATATTCAGGAACCAGCAACAGATGAGCCTGAGCTTGAAACAGAACAGGAATCAGAACCGAACGAAAGCGAGGGTAATGAGGTTCCAGAGAACACCGAAGAACCTGTGGATGAACCGCAAGAACCGACAGATGACATAGAAGTTATCAACGTAGATTACCGCATGGTCGTGACAAAGACCAATATCTACGAAACTGATGCACCTGTCATTACTTGCAAATTCGGCGTAGCAGACGAGGCATTTGAACAGGAATGCTCTATCCTGACAGTCCGTGTTATTCCTTGCCAGATGCCAATGGATTCGGCAGCATGGCGTAATCCCCTTCAGGACGACGATGCCGTGTTTAACGACAGGCTGATTCGCATGATACGCAAATATTAAAATATATCTATAATGAAAGTATCCGTTACATTAGACACAACATGGAAGCGTGCTCTGAACGCAGCGCGCCGTACAATCGGCAAACAGCCGTTAGACAAAGAACCATCAAGCCAGTGGAAATACCGTGCATTGATAGCCGAACATTCTCCAATCAAGCTGGTTGAATACACCTTGTCCTTCTCAGATTTAAGACAATGGGTAGGTGTCCATCTTCTCAGACATGAGCATGTATTGCCATATATCCATACACAGAGAGGAGACAGACGGGAAGAGATAGAGGTAATGACTGAAAAGGTCATGTCTATTATATCTGAGGACATCAAGTCAAGCCCGGACTTTAACAAAAGGGACTATATGTTCCAGGGTTCAGAGAATGATCAGGATTTTGTTGTCAATGCACAGACTCTGATAAACATCAGTCGTAAACGCTTGTGCAGTGCAGCATCAAAGGAAACGAGAGAAGCATGGCAGGCAGTAAGGGCGGCTATTGCAGAACAAGATCCTGAAATGGCTGAAGTGATGGTCAGAAATTGTGTCTATCGTGGCTTTTGTCCTGAGTGGCATGAGTGTGGATACAGTAAGACTGCGGCGTTTGCCAAAGAGGTTGAGCATTACCGCAGTCTTAAAAATCTGAATAAGTCATAGAGGTTTTGTTTTTATACTATCTTTTTAGTTGATAAATGTCGTAATCAAAGTGGGGAAGGGCGTTGTGAAACGCTCCTCCCTTTTTTTATTCACTCATCGCATGGTAGTATTTAAACGGTTTACCCCATTCGCCTGTATAGTCCTCATCATTGAAATAGAACTGGTAGGCTTCGTCGAATATCTGTTCTTCTGATGCGCCAGATAAATGAACGTCGTGCCAGAAACTGTTAAAGGCATACAGCTTGTCTCCGTCTGTAGTGTGTGACGGAAAGCTTATGCGCTTTGCCCTCGCCGTCTCGTTTATCTGTTCCAGCGTCCAGTGCTTGCCAGTCATATTTCTGCCATCAGCATCTTTCGAATGAAGCTCGTTGACTACCTCAACCGCAAAATCTAATGGAAAATGCCCCTTGTAAAGTAACCCAATGTATTTCATCGTAGCCTTGTCAGCCAGTTCCGGGTTGCTCTCCTTTATACTGTCCATAATCTCATCGAGTATGGATATTGAGTTCCACATTTCCCTTTCGCCCAAGTCGTATTCTTTCTGGGCTTGCTTAATCATGTTAGTGAAAGTCCCCATGTTACTTAAATTCTTTTATAAAGTTTGTGAGCATGTCCTTCATGTCGCTCATGGATGTCTCCAGCTTTGAGAATCTTGCATCTATCTCTGCATCCTTGCGGGCAACAGGGTCGAGTTCTGAAAGAAGCCGGGTACAGTCCTCAACATTGCGCTTATAAGTATCTACCTGACGCAATACCGATTCAGACTGGTTCTTTATAGCCGTCAATTCACTTACCACTCCTTCCCTGTCTGTAAATACCACACCGTCAGGACCGTTTGCATTGGTTGAATTTTCTGGGAAAGAGTAGATTTTAGAACCGCCGTTCAGCTCTATTGTAAGGTCCACAACCTTGCCCTGAGCCAAGTCCGTAGGCTTGAAATTGGCTACATTCGGAAAATAGGGAGCTGATACGTTCGCCACCTTTGTCGTTACGACCTTGATTCCTTCAGGGTCTTTGAGATATAACGCAAAAATCGGATAATTAGGCTTATACTCATTAAACTTCATCGTTGATTGACATTTAGAATTAGACATAAGAAATTAGGGGAAATTTAAGAAATATTTCCCCTAATTTTGTTACTTTACGCGCCAGTTGTTGTAGTTGTAGTCTTCAGAGCTGCAATTATTTCAGCAGTCTGAGCCTTTTGTGATGCTTCAGCAAGTTTGTCGCGAAGTGCCTGAGCTTCGGCGTTGCACATGTGGTCGAGGATTCGCTGTGTGTTGCGCTCACCGCTAAACCCTAACTGTGTGAAACCCTGCTGCATGATTGTGCCCAAGCCGTTTATTGCGGCGATTGTCTGGTTCTGATTCTGGCAGCTCTGCAACTGCTCAGAGCTGTGGTTTGCAGCCATTTGTGCCTGAATACCATTGGTTTGACGCTCAATGGCGAGCTGTGACTGATAACCCTGTTCGATGATTGCAGTCTTTGTCTGACAGCAGCACTGCTGCATCTGCTGCATCATGTTTGCATCGCCCAAATTCACCGCATTGATAACCCTCTCAGCACTGAATCCTGTTACACCGGCAACCTGGTCAACTGCCGACTTGACGTTTGCAATAGCCATTTGCATACTGTTCAGGTTAGTGTTGAACGCCTGTGCAAGCTCACGGACAGCTGACTGGTTGTTGCTCATAGCCTGCATAACCAAGTCATTGTTGTGGTTTGTATTTACGGAATCCTGCAATGCCGCAATCTGACGGCTGTTGTAGCTGTCAGGACCGCCGTCTGCGCCATAACCGAAGTTACGCATCATACTCATCCAGACCATGTAAACGAAAGGATTGTTCCACATAGCGTTTCCGCCAAAACCACCGTTGGCAAGCGATGCTGCCAATGCCTGATCGCAGCTGCCGTTAGGACGGTCGTAGCATACGATTTTCTCTGTATCTGCCATATTAGTTGTAGTTAGTAAGTTTCTTCCCATCGTCAGGAATTGCTACAAAAGTATATAAAGGGAAATAAATAGAGCAATCTTTCTGTTATTTGTTGTAATGCACTGGTTATAAATGGATTACAACAAAATATTGATTTTTTAATATAAAAGTGTGCCGTAAATAAAAAAATATTATGTATCTTTGCGGCGTAAGATAATATAAATACAAAATATAATGGTAAATATTACACTACATTTGAAGGACAGACTGGTATTGCCAAGTCTTTTCCCAGCAAAGGTTACAATGTCAGGTTACTCTTTGCGCAAGAGTATTCTCAGCAAGATCACAATCACTGAGGATGAAATTAAGCGTTATGGAATCAAGCAGGACGCTGATAACCATGTAATCTGGGATATTGAGGCTGATATGAAAGAGCCTCTTGCAGTAGAATTTTCTGATGATGAAATAGCTTTCATCAAGAAAATCGCCGAACAGCGCTCTGAAGAGGAGCTGCCAACTGAGTTGTGGGACGCAGTTGATAAGATTTGGAATGCGTGAGATTGAAAACGGGGCTGTCTTTCAGGGCAGCTCTATTATTAACTTATTTGTTTTATAATATGGGAACAAGAAAATTGAAGGCACCTAAGAACTTGTCTATTAACATCACACCGTCACCAAGACAGTATGAGTTGTGGAAGTTGTTGCAGCCTGACTATTGCCCGAACTGCGGTGGACACATCACACAGAAGCAGATTGGAGTGACTAACACAGGCAATCCATTGTACGAGCCTGTATGTGATACATGTGGTACAAATGACATTCCTCAGCTGATTCTTGGAGGCGGGGCGGCTGGAGGCGGGAAAGCTTTGACCTTGGATTCTAAAATATGTACTCCATTCGGTTTCAAGGAGTTACGAGAGATTAAAGTGGGTTCTGTTATCACAAATCCAATTACGGGGGGTATGCAGGAGGTGATTGGATTACACCCAATCGAAACACATCCGTATTATCGTGTATATTTTGTAGACGGAACATTTGTAGATTGTTCTGAAGGACATCTATGGGTCTGCCATCAAAGCCGTAAAAAGAGTAAGCGTGCAAAATATAACGATATAAGCAATGACAAGGTTTGGCTGACTAAGGACATGTACGCATGGTATCAGCGTAAGCAAATAGGGTCTTATAAAGGCTGTCATCTTATCATACCACTAATTCAGCCAGTCAAGTTTACGTTGGGTTGTCATAAGCCAAAAATTGATCCGTATGTGTTAGGTGCTCTAATCGGAGACGGTTGTATAACTGACAGTCGTGTACAGAATGGCTTTGTGGAATTTGTAAATGAAGACTATGAAATAGTCGAGCGCTTTATCCAGGCTGGATATGATATGTCTAAAACTTATCAATGTGCGCCAGAGCGAAACCCTAATTTAATGCGATATATTATTAGGGATGAAATGCTTATACAGCATTTAAAAGACTATGGTCTTGCAGGCAATAATTCAAAGACCCATTATATTCCTAAAGAATATAAGATGGCATCTATTAAGGACCGTATCAGTCTGATGCAAGGACTGATTGATACTGACGGATATGTTGATGACCGTGGGCATATTGTCTACACTACAATCAGCGAGCAATTAGCAGAGGATGTTGCGTTCGTTGTTCGTTCATTGGGAGGTGTAGCAACTATCACTAAGAACCCGGCTGGCTATAAGCGTCCAGATACGGGCGAATTTGTGAAATGCAATGATACCTACGATGTCCAGATTCGTACCAAGATGAATCCTGATTTGTGTGGCATCAGCCGCAAGAAAGAGCGTGCAAGGTATGAATTTAACGGCGGCAACAGTGAATTGGGTAAGCGTATTACCGATATTGAATATATAGGTATGCGTGAAGGCAGATGTATTACCGTGGACGACCCAAGCGGATTGTATGTGACCGATAACTTTACAGTTACCCACAATTCTTTCCTTGGTAGTTCGTGGATTGTCAGCAGCTGTATGAGATTCCCGGACATCAGAGCGGTGGTTGCCCGAAAGACAATCAAGAGCTTAAAGGAGTCTACTTTCAACACTATCAAGAAGGTTCTGAAATCGTGGGGACTGGTTGAGGATGAGCATTATCACATCAACAATCTTGAAAATACTCTTACGTTCTGGAACAACTCTGTTATTATTCTGAAGGAAATGGTAGATCTGCCTTCAGACCCTCAGTTTGAACGATTCGGTTCATCGGAGTATACCATTGCATTCGTAGATGAGGTTTCCGAAATCAGCGAGAAAGCCGTGGAAGTTCTTTTTTCCCGTCTGCGCTGGAGAACAGACGAGACATTCAAGACTGCCAAAATGCTTATGACGACCAACCCTTGTTTGACTTGGGTCCGTTCAAGATTCGTTCAGGACGATGATGGCAATACGGTTGAGTGCCGCCAGAATGAGCGCTATGTGCCCTTCTCAGTCTGGGATAACCCTGACAGTTCATTCGTTGCGACCTATGTCAGCGCCTTGAACAAGATTTCCGATCCTTTAACACGCGCCCGTCTGCTTTATGGAGAATGGAACTATGTAGAGTCGAACAAGATGGCTGCTTACTGGTCTTTTGACGGAAAGGTGCATCTTGTCAGCAACCTTTATGAAAGCAAATATGATCCTCTTGCTCCGCTTATTCTCGGCTGGGACTTTAACGTAGCGCCTTATATGAGTGCGCTGGAAGTCCAGATTAACTATACAAACAAGGAGATCTATATTTTGCGTGAAATAACAGGAAAGCCTGCCGACAAGCTCAACAACACTCCAGCTCTTGCCAGAGTTGTCGCAAGAAGTTTGGTGGACCGCCAGCATCTTGGTCATGTGCTTATAACAGGCGACCCGGCTGGTAATGCAAGAAGCACGCAGACTGAGGATGGAGTAACCAACTTTACAATCTTGCGCAACACTCTGAGAGAGGCTAACCCGGTCCTTGAACCTGAAATCAAGCTGTTTTCAAAACAGCCACCGCATGTTACCCGACTGGAATATATCAACAAGCTGTTTGAAGGCTATGACGGCTGGAAGATAATGATTGATATGCGATGCCGAAAGCTGACTGAAGATCTTGTCTACCAGCGTAAGAATGACGATGGGACAAAGGAAAAGAAAAAGGTGACTAACCCTGTGACCAAGACAAAGGAGGAAAAGTACGGACATCTTTCAGACTGTCTTGACTATACTCTTTGCTACTTTACAAAGAAATCATGGGAATTGTATCAAAAGGGTGAGGGAAACGACACTATTACCATCGCAACTGCCCAGGCGCAATATACTTCGTATGACTATTAAAGCTATTCTTTACTATAATAAAAATAAGGAGTATGTACAAGAGATTTTTACAAGATAGTGATTATACCGCTATCATCACAAGAGAAGCCTTGGGTCAGCTCATCAGGGACGACCATTATCGTTTTGAACAGGCGGAAATGGCTGCGGAAGCAACGATGCTTGATTATCTCACTGAGAATTACTGCATTGAGGAGGAGCTGCTAAAGGGCAAGCGCATCCAGCCGTATGACAGTCGAATTACTTACCCGGTCAATGCTGCGTTCTGGTATGAGAATAAGCTGCACATGGTCATCAAGTCCATAAAGGGATACAAATCTCCTGAAGACTGGAACGATTACTGGATTTATAGCATGGACACAATCGCCGAGCCTGACCAGTTCCCGGTTTTCAAGCAGCTACAGAATTATTATCCGGGCGACCGGGTAATGTTCAACGGCATTCTGTACGAATGTATAAAAGAAAATGGCTTGGACTTTACCCATATTGTCATACCAGGTGTCAAGTCATGGGAGAAGAAGGAATGCGATGAATGGAACAAACAGGAATATGAACTGTGGGATGTCGTCAGATATGAAGATAAGTTTTATACCCTGATGACCATCAGCAATGAGCATGATTCATTCAAATCTCCTGATTTGTGTGAAGATTGGGGGCTTATCGGTGATTATGACCCTGCCTATACGGAGTATCAGCTGGACGGGCATGACTATGTGGTCTACAATGGCAGCGTATTCTATCCAGTTCGGAATCCTAACCCTGACACGCCAACGATAGGTGTCAACGTCAAGCTGGGCGACCCGCGTAATTACAACATCAAGCATCACATGCTGCATCTTGCCCTGTATGAACTACACAAGCTGGTTGCACCGCATAATGTCAGCAATATTCGTATTTCTGACTATGAGCACACGCTGCAATGGCTAAAGGATGCTTCCAAACTGAAGATTAACCCTCAGATTCCACGCCGTAGCGAACCGGACCATACGATGTCAACAGACTGGGCAGTAGCTACATTCCAGGCACTTTACGATCCGAACTTGAACCCTTGGCAAGTATAATAAATACTAATTCCCTCTCTACTTTCACAAGTAAGGAGGGAATTTTTGTTGCCTAATAGATATATAAAGAGTTGCTTTTGCAAATATATAAAAATTCCCTCATATCTTCACAGACACAAGGGAAAAAGTTTAATGTTAGAAAAATTTAAATTCAATCACGCTCCTTCGCCAAGAAGCAAAAACAGCTTTTTATTACCAATTACCATTCGTTTATGAATAGTTAGCCGCACGTCAAAATGTTTAAACTTTATGACATTTCGTAAGGGCTTTCTGGTAACTCAGCAACCGTTGCGATTGATATTAGTCGTTAGGGTACTCATCACCTGCGAGTTCGCGGAGTTCAGCTTCGATAGCCTCCTTCTCCTCGTTGGTGATTTCACGATACTTGGACTCACTGACCTTCAGACCGCAAGTAAACTTCTTAGCGATAACGGTTGTTGGAGACTGGAGCCACATGTCAGGTTCTGCTTCGAGAACCTTGAAAGATTTCTTGATTGTAACTTTCATAAGAATAATAATTTAATTGTTATACAAAATCCCATCCTTTGGCGATGAGAATATCTAAATCGTTTTCTTCGAGCTTTTCGGAGAGTGTATCTCCGAGCGTGAGCGTTGCATAAGTGTTTTCAGCATCGAAATTAGCATCCTGACTGAAATCGTACAAGCCCTTAATAGCTGCAAGCAATGATGCACGACTGAGAAGCGGACAATAAGACAAATTGACACTGAATTTCAGCCCTGTAAAGCACGCTATCGTTCCAGCCTCGACCTCTGCAAGAGTGTGGTCGCCTATTAGCGTTTCAAGCTTTGAACAGCTCTCAAAAGTATAAGCACTAATACTACCCCTGTTTGGCACTTCAAATGGTACATTACTCATATCAAGCCATTCAAGATTGACGCAACTATGAAATGTATCATAAAATACACTTATAGACGCGGCATTTGTAATATCAATGCGCACCAAAGAACGACAATGCTGGAAAATTCGACCCTGTGCCAGTTTATATGCTCCTTCTAATTTCAATGTCTGAAGATTAGTATTACTTAACAAACTAATGCTTTGAGTATTATTAGCTTTCAATCGAAGATTTGTCAGACCATAGTTATAAGATACTTTAACATCTTTGATAGAACTATTTTCTGAAACATCTATATTAAGATGTGTAATGTTAGGGCAATAGTTTATGCGATAGGTCGTACCTGTATATCCTGCCGACGGAGACAAAGAAAGCCTTCCAACATAACCGGAACCGACAAAATTCTTCTGCTCGCTGCTGTTCACAAGAGCATTTGTTATGTTGTCTCCGATGCTGCCATCAGTATTGTATGCTGCAATGATTGCTGCTGACTTTCCATTTTGTTCAAGAGCCTTTAACAAAAGCTCTGCATCTGATAATGTACTTACTCCAAAAGCGCCTGCCCACTTATTTGTAGTAGGATAGTCGGAAGAATAGATGTTTTCTTCACCACTCTGGAAATATAGCAGCAGCTTTTTGCCTTGATAATTCTGTGTCTGCCCTTCAGATGCAAAAGTGTAGTAAGGGTTCATATTTCTGCTGTATACTCTATTTACAAGTGCAGTTCCATTAAGGTCATCTATTATAGCAAGATGAACGCGACCGTAAGCATAAAGATCCTTGAAATCTATATTCTCGACGAGATAGCACTTTTCGTTCTCAGATGCTACAATTACATCATCTCCTGCGGTGTACTTATAGCCCTCGATTACGGTTGTATTCTCCTCATTGAATACTGTATAGTATACCTTCGTCTTACTCGTCAGAAACGTAGCATCTGACTTAGGCAAAAGCGTATCAGTTACGTCCTTTACTGCCTTACTGGATGGTATCTTGGACGCATTGCCTGAAAGGGTGCTTTCTGTGTCTACCGACTTGCCGTCTACATAGTTTTTGACAGCTGCCGATGATGGAATAGTAGCTGCTGTTCCCGACAGGGTTTCTTCCATTGCCGCAACCTTAGCGGCTGCGTTATCTATCTGTTTGCCCGTTGCCGAGCCTGTGTATAATTCGACTGTCTGTTCTGCCATATTTTTATGAATTTTCTTCTATTGAACGTGTTGCTGCTTGTGGTCTCTTAACATAGCGGTCTAACCAGTGCGCAACTTCGAGAAGCTGAGCTTTGGTTAGAATAGTTGTGTAGAGTGCCATTCCGTAGATTGTTATCTCGCTCGTTCCTCCATATTGTACCCCTATAAGCGTGCCGCCTTCTATCGCCCTATTGCCCGATGCTGTGTAGGTGTGCGGATTCTCTGCCGTGAAGATACTGCTGTAGTTCGCATCTACATAGTCTTCAGTTATATTATTTTGAATACGTCCGCCATAGAACCAACGTAAGGAGCCGTTAACAGATGGAGTAGCACCCGAATAGTTCATGATAGCAAAACCACCGCTACACTTGCCTACAATAACAATACTACCGACTGCGATATTAGGCAACTGATAAGCCCATCGTGTGAAATTTGTCGTATTCCCCGACACTTGAACACGGACAGAACCATCCCCATTGTCAGTATAGGTTACATCGCCAGTATCGTTGCGCTGAAGAGTGACATTGTTGAATATTCCCACCTCGTCGCTCTGTTTGCCCATTCCGTCCCAGAGGTCGATGAAGCCTTCAGTAATAGGTGGAAGGTCGTGCTTCTTGACAAGCATTAGCTTATTATTACTGAGTTGATAAGGCAGATTGTAACTTGTGCAAAGGATATTATACCGCTTTGTGTCTATCTGACTTTCAACATCAAGAACAATCTTATCTGTAATGTCTTCCTCAACTGTAAAGTAGCCAACTGAGTTCTTGTTAGGGTAGAACTTGTCGTTAATACTATCGTACATTCCGAACTCACCTGTACTTAAATCTTCTGCTGGTTGTAAGCGCATTGTGTATTGTTCGTTTGCATCCTGAATGTAGAATGAATATATACTACTGTCACATCCATTCATAACCAGTTTTGCGGTTGACCAATAAAATCCTGCAAACAGCTTTATGTACGCACGATTAAAGCCCTCAGTCAGTTTTCGACCGCGGTTCGTCAACTCAACGGCTTGCTCAGTATTGTGCACATAGTAATCTATCTTATCTGGATGGAATCCTACTGTCACCTTCTTATCGAAGCCATTGTCTCCTATGTCAACATAATTTGCTTTGCCCAATTCGCCGGTAGCACCATTGCCTAATACGCAGTGATATGTTCCATCCCACGTTGCAGGACTTGAACCCCATGTAGGAAATGGACTTAGCAGAATAAGGTTAGTATCCTGATGTGTAATATTATTCTCATCTACATATCCCATTCTGGCACACAGGATAAACTGCTGGGTAGGCTGTCCTCCGACGATATAAGGTCTGTTTTTGTCTTCCAGTGCATCCGCTGAACTTATCTTATATGTAATAGTGAGCGTATCAGTAGGCTCGACAAAGCGGTTAATGTCTATATATGCCATGTCGTGCGCTACAAGACGGCTGTAGAAGCGGTACTGCCGCGTCTTTACCTTGCGGTACAATAGAAGGGTAAAAAATAAATCGTTAGTCATAATGTGTTATTGTCCGAAAACTATCATACCAAACTTAATACATATAACAGCTTTCTGGTTATATTTGTAGTCTTCATTGCTAAAATTGATAAGCGTTTTTCCGCTTGGCAATGTAATAGGGCAAAGGGTATCCTGCTGTGCCTGAGAACCGTAATTCGGATAGAACACAATCGTACTTTCCTCAATCGAATCTGGAATACTCGTAATAGTGAGCGATGACAGAGGATTTGCACACATATATATAGTGTTCGGCTGAACGGCTATCGTTGCAGCTGTGTCTGTGATATTAACTACCGCCTTGGAAGGCAAATTCACAGACGGTATCTTTCCATTGCTATCAAGCGTTGCAAGTCCCCCGGCAACACCGACCACTGATGCTAAATCGGAATTGTCAGGGAACTTGACGCATGAAGCTGGAATAATAGGATATACTATTTTCTCAGTCATGATGTGTTGTTGTTAAGACACTGTTACTTCAATAAATTTCTGGTAACTCAGAGTCTTCGTATCAAGGTCGTAGGTATATTCGACACATGGAGAAGAAAGAGTACCTTCAAGGTCATAGTTTCTGAAGTGAATAACTCCCTTCAAACCTATTCCTGTGTCTCTGCTCTTTTCCCATACGCCTCTAATATATGGCATACTTTTTGTGAAACCAAAGAAATTTGGACGCAGCCCGTCATTTGTGCTGTCCCAGTCAAAGTACATTACAAATTCCAACGGTGAAGGATAGCTACGAGTTTCAGAATCGCGATCTGTATTTGATTGCAATGCCTGAACTGCTGCAATAAACGCATCTTCATCAGTGCCAACTGTGATTCCCGTATCGACCATTGCAAGCATGTGTATTTTCTCAAAATTGTCGAGAAAATGCTTATGAGTGTTATAACGAGATTTCTGATAGCCCTCATACCCCAGATTTGGTCCCCACCATTTATTAAGCAAATCAAGCAACGTATTATTCCTTGCTGTATATGCCGATGAACCGATAGGATTTGTTGCTGTGCCTAACCATTCTTGAGCAAGGCGTTCAAAATCGACATAGGTCATGCTTGTCGGAGATACGACGTTTATACCGCCTGCATCGTATCCTACTAACACTTTTCCGGGCGCACTTGGTAGATTGTTTCCCCTAATAAATCCCGATGCTGCAAGTGTAGCGACTGATGTATTCGCTTGTAAAACAGCAAACTTTATAACATTAGATGTTACCGTTTCACCGTCTTCTTCTGTTTCTACTACTACATCGATCGCAACGAGCATATCGCCTGCTTCAAGGGCTGTCGCAACACCGTTCAAGACATCGCTTGAAGTCAGGTTAAAGGCAGTACCAACAACATAAGCGTTTCCAGCTACAACATCTGTTGTCGGCTTCGCGCTGATGTTGTAGTCTACAATGTGAAAAGCATTGCTTGCATCACTGTCTGTAATAGCTGTTTGAACTGCCGTCTGAATTGCCGTCTGAACATCTGTCGTAGATGTAAACTTAATCCACTTTGTATCGTCTGCGATGTCTGTTGCATTGCCTTTACGACCGATATAAAGAATAATCTTGCCATCCTGCGTAAAAACAGGCTGTCCAGTGCCGATACGGTAGATACCATTTTTTAACCACGTTGTCGGGTCTTTTGCCGCTGATTCTGAGAGCTGAACCAATTTGGAATCCAGCGTTCCTTCGCCTTCGTAATCAAACGAAATGTTTACTGGCTGTCCGTTATATGCCTGATTTGCCATAATTTATGCCTTTGTAAAAGTTACTTTAAACTTGGTCGCTGGACCGTTAACATCTCTTGTGTACTTTGTGTACGACTTTGTAGTTTCGCCATCTGCCAGAGTCTTGGTCTCACTTGACTGGGCAAATGTTCCTGTGTACAACTGCCACTCACCGCCGTTAGCAACTGAGTTCCAGATGTATATAGCGACATTTGTATAAGACGCTGGAATACTGAAAGCATGTCGATTATTACCTGTGGCAACCGGGAAGTCAAGTATCAACTCAGAAGCAGTTGTAAGAGCAAGCTTGCCCATTGTGCCGATAGCCGCCGTGTTAGCATAAAAGGCATCAAC
>Ga0247609_10000921_pt1 | contig 37289 bp, 31 predicted proteins | sample 172DNAGHGlowgp2_FD_193487 | JGI IMG/M metagenome (GOLD analysis project Ga0247609, IMG submission 193487) | Sheep rumen microbial communities from Palmerston North, Manawatu-Wanganui, New Zealand - 1728 DNA GHGlow gp2 | ecosystem: Host-associated > Mammals > Digestive system > Stomach > Rumen ... | reverse complement strand
AGCCCTACACATCGCAGGTGGGCGACATTGCCCTTGACCGCGACTACCACCGCTACGACCTCAGCCTGACGGAGACGAACAGCGTACGCTGCCCAGACCCTGAGAAGGCGGCACAAATGGAACAGCTCATCAGCCGTGTGAAAGCCGAGGGCGACACCATCGGCGGCATCGTCACCTGCGTCATCAGCGGCTGCCCCGCCGGCCTGGGAGAGCCGGAGTTTGGCAAGCTGCATGCCGAGCTGGGCAGTGCCATGCTCAGCATCAACGCCGTCAAGGGCTTCGAATATGGCGACGGCTTCGGCTTTGCCACCCAGCGCGGCTCTCAGGTCAACGACCGCTTCGTCAGCCATGGCAACGGGAGTATCACAACCGCCACGAACCACAGCGGCGGCATCCAGGGCGGCATCTCGAATGGCGAGGACATCTACTTCCGCGTAGCCTTCAAGCCCGTAGCCACGCTCCTGCGCCCGCAGGAAACGGTCGACATGGAGGGAAACGCCACGACGCTGACAGCCCGCGGACGCCATGACCCGTGCGTACTGCCCAGGGCCGTACCCGTGGTAGAGGCCATGGCGGCCATGGTCGTCCTTGACCACCTGCTGTTGGCGAACAAATAAAAAGAGGGGCCTGTGGTGGTTTCATCCACTCACAGGCCCCTTTGCTGTTGTTTAGAGCGGCCAGCCCCCTCTGACTCACCCCTCGTAGAGACCCCCTCTGACTCCCCCTGTAGGGGGAGAACTGATAGTGTCGAAAGGGGTAACAATCCCCCTCCTACAGGAGGGGTCAGGGGAGGTCTGATATTCCCCTCCTGAGTAGGAGGGGTCAGGGGAGGTCTGAACAAGCGCTTGATATCCTTCTCCCAATGACTCTGCAAAGTTACGAAAAAAAATCCGAAGCCACCAAACAAATCCGCAAAAAAATATCAGAAAAATTCAAATTTTCCACCAACTTTAAAATTTTAGAAACCAGCCCGTTTCTGTTAGAAAACAGTCAGGTATTTTCACAAACCAGCCTGTTTTCACACACCAGCAAATCACCCACAATTCATCCCCCCCTTAGAAAGGGCTGGGATGAAGTTCCCCACTTTCTCACTTTTGACAGTCCCTGTGTGCAATGTTGATATAGCACACAGGGACAGACCCTGTGTGCAGAAAAAAGGTTAATAACGATAAGCGTTCTTTGACATCGTGGCACTGAAATATTGGAAAAGATTTGGATTTTTCTTTTCTTTGTCGTACCTTTGCGGCAAATAAACCGTAACGACGATGAACGTTATACCTGACGATGTAGCATACGCCCATATTGTAAATGGCATCCTTCAGGTGACTCCCGACATAGAGGAAGAGATTGCCGGAATGGAGCGTGGCGAGACGGTATCGATGGCAGAGTTCTTTACAGGAAGGGACTTAGCACAAAAGGGTCGGTTCCAGCGTACTCTATATAGAGGAAGGGAAAAAGAACCCTCACCTCTGACACCCACTGGTATAACATGCTGGTAATCAGCATACATTTGGGGTGATGGTTGGATGATTTGGGTGGCACCTGATGGCACACCCGTCTACCAGCCATTCGTCAAAAAAATCCCAGCCTCTCGCTGAAAAATCCCGGCCTCTCGTCCGGATGAGAGGCTGGGATTTTCTGGCGTGCCAGCCTATAGGTGTTACTTGGGTGTCACCTCGGGTGTCAGTAAAAATGCGTGTAAGTGTCTGACAGTCAGCGTGGGTGTCAGAGGTGAGGGTTAGTTTTCCTTTTCCTATATATACAGGGGATGCAAATAATCGGCATTTTCTTTGCTATTTTACTCACTTATTCGTACCTTTGCAGCAGACTTTTCGCAGATACGAAAGCAAACATGATTTTAAAATTTCTAACGGAACACACAGGGACAGACCTCGTGTGCAATAGTTCCCCAGCCTTATGCCCCCCTCTAACTCCCCCTGTAGGGGGAGGACGGATAGTACCAAAGGGCTTGCTCTGGAATCATCCCCTCCTACAGGAGGGGTTAGGTGAGGTCACTATGTCGTGCATATACTGCATTTTGCCGTTGTTGCGGATTTGAAAGATGAGGGCTGGTAAAAATACCAGCCCTCAACTATTTTAATGATTAATAAATCTTTTTCTTTGTGATTGTCTGACCGCTGCCGGTAACCATCCGGACGACATAGACGCCCTTGGACGGCGTCTTTACACGCTTGCCTGACAGAGTAAAATACTCTACCGACTGCATCTTTCCGCCGTTAAGATCCTCGATGCCCGTCACGTCAAAATCAAAACCGTCGCCAAGACCTTGTCCGTTGGCATCGGCAACACGGAACTCGGTGAGGGTGATGCTGCCGGAAAGTTTGGTAGGAACAAGTTTGATGAACCGTGCCTCGTTGCTGAGGAACAAGACATCGTCGAAGGGGAAGTCGGCATTGCGCAGGACACGGATGGTTCGCCAACCGGGGGTGACGTCGGCATTGCGCGTCTCCTGAATCTTAAACTCGACATTGGCTGTGCCGGTATAGTCGGCCTTCACGCGGATGGCTGGCGATGCAGAGCGATAGAAGGTCATGACCTTGTCGGACGTAGAGGTGAACACCGCTTTGTCGGCAGTCTTTTCGCCTGACACCTGTACCCAGTGGGGATGCTGGTTGGCAGCATCCTGCACCGTGCCGTCTTCTCTCTCTAACAGCGCAACGGTGTCGAAGGGCTTGAAGTTGACGGGCAGGGCAGCAGCACGCCCCTTGTGTGCATCTGCAATAGCATCGAGAGCACCAAAGTTGGCCGTGGTAAAGGTAAACTCACCCTGAAAACTCTTCGTGCCGTTGAAGTCGGTTATCGCTCCTTCAGGGAAATTGATGACGTACTCCGTGTTGGCATCCAGAGCCTCATAGGTGATGCTGAGCGCAGTACCAGAGGCTGAGACGCTTGTGAGACGCTCGAAATTGTCGCCATTGATAGTGGCACCGCCCAGGTACTTGATATCCTGATTGAAACGGAACCTCAAGACACCTCCATCCATGTAGGACACGTTTTGAGCCGATGGATAGCTCTTGATTTCTATAGGATCGTCAATGCTTACGGGTACATACTTCTCAATGAGAATATCGTGGAGGCGGAATTTCTTACCATTGCCATCGACCTTGAAGGTGACCTTACCATTGTCCGTATAGGTGTAGGTGTGCTTGAAGTTCTTCTTGGCGGCAGCCAGCGAGAAGGAGGTGGCTGTTGACTCTGTGCCGTCAACGATGGTCTTCAGGTTGAAGGTCTTTGAACTGGTATCTGAGTTGCCTGTCCAGATAGTGACGACACAGGGGCCCTCCACTTCAGGCACCTGCACATAGCCGCTACCGCTGGTAAACTCTACGCAGCGCCCGCTGGCACCGGCATCGTCAGCAGAATAGTCGCCCAGGATTGAACTGTTGCTGAACGATACGATACGGGCTTTACTGGTACCGTTGGCACCAAAAATCATGCCGGCAACGGTCTTCGTGGTATTACCGTTGATAATATCGGTATTGGCCGAACCAGGATAAGCGTTGTAAAATGCTTCTGGTGTCTTGTTGAAGTCGGTATAGAACAGTCTGCCGCCTTCAACGGCCTTGAACGACCACAGCGTGCCCTGCGTGGTGCCCTTGTCATTCGTCGCATCTACACGCCAGTAATAGGTCTTGTCGGCCTGCAACGCCGTGTTGTACACATAGGTCTTTGCAGTAATGTCTGTAGCAATGGCCGTCAGCTGGTCGGCTGCAAGACCTAAATAGACAGTGTACTTGACGATGCCGTAGTAGTCCTTGGTGGTATTGTTCCACTGGAAGGTGACCTTGCCTGTAGCCACGCCCACCTCTTCTTTGTCTGCCGGCGACGGATTGACAGACAGACTGGGAGGAGTTGCATCGCCAACAGTCTCGGTTGTCACTGTGGCGTAGGGTGAGAAAAGCCCGTCGGCACCGTATGCCCTCAGACGGAAGTAGTAGGCTGTCTCAGGAGTAAGCCCCGTCACCTGGTATGAGGAAGCGTTGGCAGCAAGACGTGCCACCTCGGTATAGGTCTTGCCATCAGCAGACTTTTCCAGGATATAGCCTGACTCGTTGTCGGCATTGTCGGTCCACGTCAGCGTGATGGATTCTTTCAGTTGCTCAGTAACCTTCAGGTTTGACGGGTTCTTGATATAGGGATAGGCCTTGTCGATAGAGAACACATAGTTCTCGATATTGGCATAGCCGTTAGCGGCAATGGCAGCGGCATCGGCAGCATCGTTGGGGTTCAGGCCGTTGGCAGTCTCCCAGGCATCGGGGATACCGTCGCCGTCGGTGTCCTGCGGCTTAGTGCCAGGATAGAGCGTACCCGTACCTTTATGAGGCAGCGACTTCTCATCAGAGATACCGCCATTTGAACCTGACTTTCCGTAAGAGACCAACTCGTCAATCAGGTACTTGTCCACCTCGTCACGCACCGGCAGCGAGGGGCCTACGCTGTCAATCATCCACAGAAGGGCTTCCTGAGCCGTCATCTTCTGTGTGATCTCGGGGAATGCCTTTGGCAAATTGGTAATTTCGGCAAGCGTAGCACGACGCAGTCCGCCTGAGGCCGTATATTCAGCATCGGTGATGGCACTGCCGTTCAGCAGGCCGTCCCTATTGCTGTCGTAGTAGTTGCCTGCCCCATAGAACTGGAAATTGTCGTTGCCTTCCTGCAAGGGGGCATAGCTGGTATCCCAGGGGCCTTTTACGAAGTAGTTGTTCTCAATGTCGGCCCATGAACTTCCCGCGCTCTCGCGTCCCATCAGATAGCAGCCGCCATTACCCCAGTTGTAAACCACGTTGTTGACAAACTGGTTCAGGCCCTTCACTTTCGGATTACGGGTCTTGTTCTCAATATAGAGATTACGGTAGAGCGTCACACCACCGCTGGTCTGTATCAGGCCGCCACAGGAATGCGACTGCAAGCCCTGTCCGATAATGGAGTTCTGGATGGTGATGTCGGCAGGCTCGGTGCCTTTGTTGTCCCAACTGACTGAGAAGCACTCGTCGCGTCCCCAAAGTACTGAGAGGTGGTCGAAAATCATGTTGCGCCCGTTGGCCACGCCTGCAGCATCCTTGCCGCTCGTGCCACCCTTGCCCATACGGAAGCGCATGTGGCGAACGATAATGTTGTCGGCTCCCGAGAATGAGACACGGTCGCCATAGACCTGAACACCCTCGCCAGGAGCCGTCTCTCCCAGGATGGTCTGGTTCTTCTTGAACACCAGGCCATCGGTCAGTTTGATGACTCCGCTGACATCAAAAACGATGATGCGGTTAGGCTGACTCACGGCATCACGGAACGATCCTGTGCCTGAATCATTCAGGTTTGTCACATGGTAAATAGTACCTCCGCGTCCGCCCGTAGCAAAGCGGCCGAACCCCTGGGCTCCGGGGAAAGCCAGCTGCTGGGCCGGTAGCATGGTGCTCACCAGCGTGAGCAGCACGCCAAGGAGAATTTTTGTAGTTGTCTTCATGAGTTTGCTTCGTTTTGTTTTTCCTAATATTACTCCATGGTTCCGATAATCTCCTGAACGGAATGGCAGCCGTGACGGTCGAGCCAGTCGCTGATACCATCCCTGACCTTGACGGTAACCTGCGGATCAATAAAGTTGGCCGTACCAATCTCTATGGCTGTGGCGCCACACATGAGGAACGCGATGGCATCCTCTGCCGTCATGATGCCCCCAAGGCCAATGACGGGGATGCTGACGGCTCTGGCCACCTGATAGACCATGCGCAGGGCCACCGGCTTCACGGCAGGACCGCTGAGTCCGCCCGTGCCGATGCTCAGCACACGCCGCCGCTTTTCGATATCGACGGCCATGCCCATGAGCGTGTTGATGAGCGACACGGAGTCGGCTCCCTCACCCTCCACGGCACGGGCAATCTCGGTGATGTCGGTCACATTGGGCGAGAGCTTCACGATAAGAGTCTTGTGGTACCGCTCGCGGACGGCACGGACGACACTGGCAGCCCCCCTGGTTGTCACGCCGAAGGCCATGCCGCCGTCCTTGACGTTGGGGCACGAGATATTCAGTTCGATAGCCGGGATGCCTTCCAGGGCATCGACCCTGGCAGCACACTCAGCATAGTCCTCAGGCGACGAGCCGCTGACATTGACGATAAAGGTGCCGCCCGTAGGCAACAGCTGGGGATAGATCTTGTCGCAGAAATAGTCGACGCCCTTGTTCTGAAGCCCCACGCAGTTCAGCATGCCACTGGCGGTCTCGGCCATACGCGGATAGTCATTGCCTTCGCGGGCTTTCAGCGTCGTACCCTTCACAATGATGGCACCAATGCCGTCGAGGGGCACGAAATCCTGAAACTCCAGGCCGTAGCCAAACGTTCCCGAAGCTGTCATTACGGGATTCTGCAGTTTTAAGCTGCCTATTCTTACATTTAAACTTGCCATAACAGTCGTTTGATATTAAACACCGGGCCTTCCTTGCATACGCAGAGGTTGCCCTCAACAGTCTTCTCCACACAGCACAGACAGGCACCAAGGCCGCAGGCCATCAGATTCTCAAGCGATGCCTCGCACACGGTGTTCGCCTGACGGGCATAGTGCGCCACCGCCTTCATCATGGGCGTCGGTCCACACGTCTGTATCAAGGGGAACTGCCGCTGCTGCAACAAGGAGTGCTGGGTGACAAAACCGCGCTCGCCGGCAGAACCGTCCTCGGTAGTGACGAACACCTCGCCATACTTGCGGAATTCATCGAGTAAAAGCAGATCCTGAGCCTTACGCGCCCCTAAGAGAAAGACGGGACGGTGGCCCAAAGACAGCAACGTGGCTCCTTGATACAGCAACGGAGCCACGCCCACGCCACCACCGACAAGCAGCACGTCGGTCCCAGCGGCAGGCACGGAGAATCCATGACCTAAGGGGCCTACAACGTTGAGGACATCTCCTGGTTGCAGACTGGCCATCCAACGTGTACCTTCACCAACAATGGCCACCAGGAGCCATAGTTCGTTGTGCTCACGGTCGACGAAATTAATGGATATGGGACGTCGAAGAAAGGTTTGACTATGACCGTCAACGCGCACTTCGACAAACTGCCCGGGTAACATTTCAGGCAATCGCTCATGCTGCGACAGCCTCAGTAATACGTAGCGCTCATGAACCTGACGGATAGCGACGACCCGCAAATCGAGCACATGTTTTATCAGTTCTTTCATACACCTTATTAATAAGTAGTGTGCAAAGATACATATTTTCTGTGAAACGACAAACGCTTTTCACAAAAATAAGTGCCACCACCTATCAATAAGCGTGTAGGAAATTATTTCTTAGCCGGGACAAAACTCTCCCAAGTCTGGTCGTCATAGAAGACTCTAATCTCAGTTACGCGACGTGGTATTTTGTCAACTATTTTCATATCCTCTCTGCCCACGCTTTGATGTGTATTCTTTACACTATTAAAAAATAAAGAGCTTGGATTACAATTTTCAGTCACTCCAGATGAAACGGATGAAGGGGTAGGTGCAGGGGAGTCAGAGAAATTTAAGACCGGCTCCTCAGAAACAGGACTTGTGGCAGGCTTAGGTGCTGGTGGTTGTTGGGAAGCGGAACTGATATACATGGGGCCTGAACCGAAAATTAACCAGTCGACACTTAAGTCAGGAATTTTCTTTTTGATAGCTTCCACGACGTTGATCGTTGGTTTAGTGCGACCATTGAAGATGCTGCTCAAGGAAGCAGGCGACATCTCTATGAACTGAGCGAACACCTGTTGAGACATGTGTTGCGACTCCATAATCTGGCGTATTCTGTCTTTCATTTCATTGATAGGGGCATTTTGACCCGTTTTTGTTTCAGTTTACAAAGGTAAAACAAAAAATTGGAATATACAATAGTAAAGAGAAAAAATTTAATTTGCAAATTTGTGAATTACAAACCTAAACTAATCTGTTCAGTGTTGTAAATTACAGTAAATTACAGTTTTGAATTACATTTGTAAATTTGCAAAAACAAATATAGCAAAGCGTTTTTATAACAAAAAAATCTAATTAACTGGTTATAAATAGGCTATTTATGGATATAAGTAAGAAATGAATAGAGAAAATGCTCTTTATCTATGTATATAGTGCGTCAACCTCATATTTTACCGCTATAAAAATGATTCATTTTATTATAACTAATTGGGAATTAGGTGTTTATATATTGTCAAATGACGATGCATAATAATACATTTACATGTTTAAATGCGTAAATTTAGCTTTTTAATTTTGAATTCTAAACCAAAAAGTTTTATTTCTAAATGTAAATTTCACTTTCTAAATTTGTTTCTGTTTACATCTGTAAAACCTTTTAGATGTTTAAATTTTACAATTCAAAATGCTAAATAATGTGAAGACTAAATTTTCAGGGTTCCGAAAGAAGGTAAATTGGCGTTTTGGCCGAATTACCGATGACCGGCTTTGACAGATGAAAATACGCGAGTTTTGAACGGTTAGGAATCGCCTGAAACCACTATTCCCACAAGGTTTTAGGCAAAAAAATAGCGTCCTTCTCAGACGCCATTTTTAGAAATTCTAGAACGGGAAATCAATGTAAAATGTAAAAAATTAGCTCTTTCATTAACTCTCCAGGAGGGGTATTTGGGTTGTCTAACCCCTTACTTTTGGCATCAATCTCTCTAATTTTGGAAATTATCTGCATCACTTTCATTCCAGAGTAATTTCTCATACCTGTCATATAGTCCTTCGCTGCCCATGGCGATCGCAATTCCAGCCAGTCGGCCACGCCCTCCTGACTCTGTTTTTGTGGCGCATAAAAGGCGATCATCAAATTTTGAAAGTAATTAAAGAGCATTGGGAGAAATGAGTAAATACTGCCAGCCTTCGGATTTTCGTCAAAATATTTGATTATCTGATTTGCCTTGAACACATTGCGGTTGACAATGGCATCGCGCAACTCAAAAGCATTGAAATCCTTGCTCACTCCTATCTGGTCTTCAACCACCTGAGGCGTTATGCGCCTGTCGCTGTCAGGCAGCGAGATGACCACCTTATCAAGTTCGCTGGTCAGTCGGCTCAGGTCGGCTCCTATGGAGTCGGCAATGAGTTGAGTCGACTTCGGGTCAATGCTCACCTGCTTCTGCTTCAGGTAGCTCTCAATAAAGTGAGGCAGGTCGCGGTCGCGCAACTTTTTGCTTTCAAAGAGCACGCCGGCAGTCTTGATAGTCTTCAGGTATTCCCGCTTACGGCCGTCAATACTCCCGTTTTTGTGACAAAGAACGAGGACGGTCGTTTTTGCGGGAGTTTTGAAGTACTTCTCCAGCTGGTCTGTCTGCTTCAGATTCTGTGCTTCCTTGACAATAATAACTTGTCTTTCGGCCATCATGGGATAGCGGCGTGCGGCATCGGCTATCTGTGCCGCTGTCACATCCGACCCAAACAAAACCGTCTGGTTGAAGTCGCGTTCCTCTGGCTGGAGGGCGTGCTCAGCTATATAATCGCATATCTTGTCAATGTAATACGACTCATCGCCCATGAGGTAGTAGACGGGGGCAAACAGGCCCTTTTTCAGCTCGCTCATGATGCTTTCGTAGGTGTAGACTTTCTGTTCTGCTGCCATGACGTAAATGGTCTTAGATCTAAAATCTGAGCCCCAGAGCGGCATTGACAAACCACTCTGTAAGAGCACCGTGATTCTGCTCGTGACTAAAACGGAAATTGTACAGCTGGCCAAAGACGTTTACGTAGGACCACTCCCCTAAGTTATAGGTCAGCGAAGCGCGAGCGTTGAAGTTCAACGCTACACGGCTTGTCTGCGTCTCTACGGGCCTCTGCGTATCAGGCTTCAACTGCATGGCCGCGGGATTGCTCAGGACATCTATCAGCAAGGCCGCGGCATCCTCCTCGTCGAAAGTCTCTTCGGCCTCCGCCATCTGGCGCATCTTGCTGTCATACCGGTAAATCTTCATACGGTTATAGAATGTCAGCATAGGCATCAGCATACCGCTGATGAGCACACCGCGAACCGGCACGTAGTTGTAGGCATAGCCGCCACCAAGGCTCACCTGCCACTGACGCATCCGGCCAATATTGTCCATATTCAGTATCATGTCGGCGTTCAGCGGGTCTTCATAGTTTATATGCGAGTAGTAGTACATGGCTCCCACCATCAGCGATCCGGCCGACCGTAACTGATAGGCCGACTGGTCGTAGGCTGCTGCATAAGAGAACCGGCGGCTGTTAAACATATAATAGCCGTCTAATATAAAGCTTTTGACGCGGATGGGCCTGAAGACGAATGCTGCCATCGTCGTGTCGATGGGCGTGCCATCAATCTTCTGTCCCTGTGTATAGACGTCAAACTCGTCGGCTTCGAAAGTATGGCGGCGGAAATTTATGCCATAGCATCCGCCCGTAGCACCCAGAGTGAAGAGCGAACCTTTACCAGCACCCGACACATGTGACATATAGCCCAGTCCATAGCCACGGTATCCAGCCCATACTCCGGCATACAAATCGCTGCCCGACGTGATGTGAGGCTCACTTTTGAAGTTGCCGGTGAGATCAAGGAAAAGCGATCCGCCGTCAATGGTCGAGCTCATGTCGAGTGAGGCGCGGTTCACGTTGCCTCGTATGACTACCTGCCACGGTCTTGCCGGCACGTCAATGTACCTACGGTCAATGCCGCTGACGGACATAGAGTCAATCAGCGTCAGAACGCTTCGGGCGGCCCGTAGAACCGGATTGTCCTTGGTACCATCAGCAAAGGCAGTCTGGCACATCAAGAAGAGTATGACAGGTACTATGATATATTTTAGGCTTTTCATCCTTATTTCCATTTATGGGGCAAAGATACAAAAAAAAAGCGAAAAGAGCAAAAATGCGAGAAAAAAACAGTCCAACAAGTTGATTTCGATTTTTTTTCGTACCTTTGCACGTATGACAGAACAACAACTGAACCTGCCTGCCTATGACACAAGAGTGAAGGAGCAGGACGGACGTTTTATGATTTTCGACTTTCTGCGCAGAAAATACGTGGCACTGACGCCTGAAGAGTGGGTGCGCCAGCATTTCGTACATTATCTTGTTGAACAGAAGGGCTACCCCAAGGGACTGCTGGCTAACGAGCTGGAGCTGCGCATCGGCGAGAAACGGCTACGGTGCGACACGGTGCTATATGACAAAGAGCTGAAACCGAGAATGATTATCGAATACAAGGCGCCCCATATACAGCTACAGCAGAAGACGTTCGACCAGATATCGGTCTACAATCTCCTGCTGCATGCTGATTATCTGGTGGTCAGCAACGGCCGCCAGCACTATTGCTGCCAGATGGTCTATGAACAGCACACGTACCGGTTCCTGACGGACATTCCCGACTACGCTATGCTTTAATAAATCTATTCACTATTCACTATTCACTATTCACTAGCGTAGCGTAGCGAAGCGCCCTCACTCCATATCGTTGGCATCGGCGGCCTTCTTCGACGAGGCGGTAGATGTCTTGCGGATGGCGCGCTTGCGCGATGACTTCTTCTCTGTCATATCCACGGGTCTCTCTACCTTTACGCCGGCCAGTTCCGGATCAATCATGATACGTCCGCAATACTCGCAGACAATGATTTTCTTGTGCATCTTGATGTCCAGCTGGCGCTGGGGCGGAATCTTGTTGAAGCAGCCGCCGCAGGCGTCGCGCTGCACGTAGACCACACCCAGACCGTTGCGGGCATTCTTGCGGATGCGCTTGAACGAGGCCAGCAGGCGAGGCTCAATCTTGGCCTCCAGTTCCTTCACCTTCTCCTTCAGTTTCTCCTCCTCGGCGCGCGTCTCTTCCATAATCTCGTCCAGCTCGCTCTTCTTAATTTCAAGGTCGCCCTTCCGCTCCTCTATCAAGGCCTGGTTCTGCTTCAGTTCCTCGGTTTTCTCAGCAATGCGGGCCTGAGCCTCACGGATTTTCTTGTTACACAGCTCTATCTCCAGCGACTGGAACTCAATCTCCTTCGACAGCGTGTCATACTCACGGTTGTTCTTCACCTCCTCCAGCTGCTGCTTGTAGCGGGCCACGCTGGCCTCGGCATCGGCTATCTCGCCTTTCTTCTGGGCGACAGCCTTCTGGAACTCGTCGATATCGCCCTGAATACGCTGTATGCGCGTGTTCAGACCTTCAATCTCGTCTTCCAGGTCGTCAACTTCCTGAGGCAGTTCGCCTCTCAAGGTGCGCTTCTCGTCAATGGCCGACAGCGCCGTCTGCATCTGGTAGAGGGTTTTCAGGCGCTCTTCTACCGACAGATCTGTTGGGTCTTTCTTTGCCATAATAAAGCCCCCCTCTTATCCCCCCGCAAAAGGGAGGAGGCCACTTACAGGGGCATGGGCCTTGTTGGTTACAGGTATAATATCGGGTTTGTATTTGTTTTGGCTATCTCCGTACGTACGTCAGGACACCGTGCCATGAGAATATCGCGGAAGACCTCGGTGGTGAACTGTTCGCTCTGATAGTGGCCAATGACACAAATCTGTATCTTCTGCTCATAGCCGAAATACTGATGGTAGTGCATCTCACCCGTGATAAAGGCGTCGGCACCAGCCGCCACGGCCTCGTCAAGCAGGAAGTCCCCTGCCCCACCGCAGAGAGCCACGTTGGCCACTGGCCGCTGCAGCAGCTCATTGGTCATGGCACACGCCACGCCAAAGGTCTGCTTCACCTGCTGCACGAAGTCACGGGCTGCCATCGGTGCTGTCAGCGTGCCTATCACACCGCTGCCACACTCTACGTCCCCCACCCTTTTGGGGTTCATGAACGTGGTATCAGCCAAGCCCAGTTTCTCAGCTATCTTGAAGTTCACCCCACCCCGTGCATTGTCCATGTTAGTATGCATCGACACCACACAGACATCCTTGCGGATGGCCTTCACCACCGTGCGCTGCACATCGGTCAGTTCACTAATCTGCTTCAGTCCGCGGAACAGCAGGGGATGGTGGCTCACCACCAGGTTACAGCCCTTCTGCACGGCCTCGTCTATCACCCGTTCGGTGACGTCCAGACACAATAATGCCCCTGAAACCTCCGCCTCTGTCAATCCTACTTGCAAGCCAGCATTGTCCCAGCTTTCCTGCAAGGGCAGGGGCGCGAATTGTTCAAGGGCGCTCAAAACTTCCTTAATTTTCACGCTTCTTTTCACGTTTTAGGGTGCAAAGTTACTCATTTTTTTTCATTCCCGCAATTTTTTTCAGTTTTTTAAATTGATTTCTAAGGAATAAGCGAGAAATGGAGAAAAAACTTGCTACTTTCAGAAAAAAAATAATACCTTTGCATCCTTATGACAAAACAATTCTTCATCACATTTTTATTTTGCCTGCTACTCACCGCTTGCCGAAAGAGCGAGGCCGGCACAAAGACTGTAAACACGCTGTACGACACCAGTACAACAGAAGTCACCCGGAGCAAAGTCACTGAGTATGAGCTACCGGCACCACTGAACGATCGTCCTGAGCAGATTCTGCGGCGCACGGGTTACACCACCTCTTATAATAAAGAGACACGCTGCCCCAACTGGGTGGCCTGGCACCTGACGAAAGCCCATACCTACGGCCGTCACCAGCGGAAGGAAGAACTGTTTACCGAAGACACCGATGTGGAGCCCCGCGCCACCGATGCCGACTACTACAACTCGCGCTACGACCGCGGCCACATGTGTCCGGCTGGCGACAACAAATGGGATGCCACAGCCATGCGTGAGTCGTTCCTCTTCACCAACATCTGCCCTCAGAACCATTACCTGAACAAGTACGAGTGGAACGCGCTGGAGAACCTCTGCCGCGACTGGGCCCGCCGCTATGGAGCCATCGACATTGTTTGCGGCCCTCTATACACCTCATCTACGCCGAAGACCATCGGCCGTGGCCATGTCCGCGTCCCCGACGGCTTCTTCAAGGTTATCATGTGCCGTACAGGGCAGGCCAAGGCCATTGGTTTCATCTTCAAGAACGACGGGCGGAAGGTGGCCCTTGACGATGTTGTCTGCACCGTCGACGAGGTGGAACAAGCAACGGGCATCGACTTCTACCCTGCCCTCGATGACCGGTTGGAAAACCGCATAGAGGCCAGCGCCAGGCTGAACGAATGGCAATGAACGCCTCTATCCTTTGGAATTAGTCAACCATACCCTTTATGAGAAACATCATACTGACACTGCTGACCGTTTTTCTGCCACTTCCGGGTGCTGCACAGCAGAGCATCGATATCAGTGGCGAATGGAAAGTCAAATTAGGAAATGTCTACCGTCCCATCACCCTTCCTGGCACGCTGGACGATGCAGGCTACGGCTCACCCAACAGGCTGGCGCCGAAGCTGGAGAAGCCCCAGCTGTCGCGGCTGACGCGCAAGCGCTCGTTCACAGGCGAGGCCGTCTATGAGCGCGACGTCTATATCACCCGCGAGATGGCCGGAAAATCACTTCAGTTGTACCTTGAACGCGTTATGTGGCAGAGCCGGCTGGCCGTTGACGGCGAGGAGGTGGGGCAGAAGCAGGAGAGTCTGGTGTCGCCACATATCTATTATATAAGAGGTGGTCTCGTCGAGGGCAGGCACCGTCTGACGCTGACCATCGACAACCGCAAGAAGCACGACATCAGCACCGACAACCTGGCTCACAGCTATACCAACGACACACAGATTATGTGGAACGGTGTGCTGGGACGGATGCAGCTGAGCGTCATACCTGCCATCAAGGACGTACAGGTGTATCCAGACATTGACAAGCGGCAGGTAACGGTCAAGGTGGACGGCCCCGACTGCCAGTTCCTGCTCAACGGCGCGGCCATCAGTGCCGAGAAACGCGGCAAGGGTGTCTACGTGCTGCCTGTCGGCGGCATGAAGCTGTGGGACGAGTTTACGCCCAACCTCTACACCCTGACCGTCAAGGCCGGCAGCCAACAGCGCGAGGTCACCTTTGGTATGCGCAGCTTCAAGGCTCAAGGCCACCGGCTGCTGATAAACGGTAGGCCAACCTTCCTGCGCGGCACCTTAGAATGCTGCGTCTTCCCGCTGACGGGCACACCTCCCACCGACGAGCGTAGCTGGACGAAGGTGTTCAGCACAGCCCGCGAATATGGTCTGAACCACTTGCGCTTTCATTCCTGGTGCCCGCCAGAGGCAGCCTTCCGCGTGGCCGACAAGATGGGATTCTACTGTCAGGTGGAGCTGCCCAACTGGTCGCAGTCCGTTGGCAGCAACCAGGCTACAACCAAGTTCCTGTACCGCGAGGCCGACAACATCCTGCGCACATACGGCAACCACCCCTCGCTGTGCATCGTCAGCTGCGGCAACGAGCTGCAGCCCGACTTCAAGCTGTTGAACGAGCTGACGCGCTACATGAAGCAGAAGGATCCGCGCCACCTGTATGTCACCACCTCCTATACCTTTGAGAAAGGCCACGGCGTCAGGCAAGAGCCTGAGGACGACATCTTCATCACCCAGCGGACCGACAACGGATGGGTACGCGGCCAGGGCGTGTTCGACGAACATACGCCCGACTTCAAGAGCGACTATCGGCAGGCAGCCCGCGACATCACCGTACCCTTAGTGAGCCATGAGATAGGTCAGTACAGCGTCTATCCGAACATACATGAGATTGAAAAATACACTGGTGTGCTTGACCCGCTAAACTTGAAAGCCATACGCAACGACCTGAACATAAAGGGCTTACTCGATAAGGCCGACGACTACTTAAAGGCTTCCGGACGCCTGGCAGCCATCCTCTACAAGGAGGAGATGGAACGGGCACTGAAGACCCCACAGCAGAGCGGATTCCAGTTGCTTGACCTGCACGATTACCCCGGGCAGGGCACTGCAACGGTGGGGCTGCTCGATGCCTTCTGGGACTCGAAAGGGCTGGTGGAACCAGAACGTTTCCGCGAAGCCTGTGCACCAGTAGTGCCTCTGGCACGCTTTGAGAAGGCCGTCTGGCGTACCGACGAGACCTTCACCGCCACCATCGACATTGCCAACTACTCGACCGACAACCTGGAGGGCAAGACCGTCTGCTGGCAGATTAACGACGACAAAGGGACAGAAGTGCTGCACAAAGGTACTGGCCGTAAGGTAGATATGCCATTAGGTTGGGTCAGACGTGCGCAGCGCATGGAACTGGTAGTCAGCATCGAGGGCACACCCTGGCGCAACCGCTGGAGTTTCTGGGTCTACCCTGAGGTTACCATGCCCCAGGGCCGTAAGATAGTGGTCACTGCCAACATTGACGAAGCCTTGAAGGGTCTTAAACGCGGCAAGCGCGTGCTCTTCTCGCCGAAGAAGGAGATGGTAAAAGGTCTGGAGGGCAAGTTCGTGCCCGTCTTCTGGAGTCCCGTCCACTTCCCCAAGCAGGCCGGCACCATGGGTCTGCTCTGCAACCCGAACCATCTGGCACTGGCCAACTTCCCCACCGCCATGCACAGCGACTGGCAGTGGTGGAACCTGGTGAAGCGCAGCCGTGCGGTGGTGCTCGACGGCATCAGGCCAGTGACACCTATTGTCGAGAGCATCGACAACTTTCAGCATAACCGCCGCCTGGCACACGTATTCGAGTGCCGCGTAGGCAAGGGCAAACTCATCTTCTCAAGCTTCGACCTGCTGACAGAGCGTCTGCCTGAGCAGCGACAACTGCTCTATAGTCTGCTGACCTATATGGAGGGAGAAGCCTTCAACCCCACTACCGTCATCACTGAGGCCGACCTGCGCAGCCTGCTGCTCATCAGCACTACTGATTAAGAAGATAGTAAGGCATCAACGCAAAAAGGCACGATACCCACCCTTATGGTGAGTACCGTGCCCTTTGGTATCTCTAAGAAAAATTAGAAGGTTACTTCTTTAATAATCTTGGCGCCCTCTTCCACAGCCTGCATGTTCAGGGGGATGAGAGCATGGTGACGCTCAGGCAGGGTCTTGAAGAGAGCCTTCTCCACACCCTTGTTGCTGACCACAGGAGCCACTTTCAGCAGTCCGCCCAGCACAATCATGTTGAAGACCTTGCCGTTCTTCATCTCGGCAGCCTTGTCCATGGCGTCGATGCGGTAAACGGTGATGTCCTTGCGCGTCGGCGGATTGATGATGCCAAAACCATCATAGATAAGGATGCCGCCGGACTTAATTTTCGGCTCAAACTTCTCCAACGAAGGCTGGTTGAGCACCACGGCGATGTCGTACTTGCTGAGGATGGGCGAGGAGATGCGCTCGTCGCTGACAATAACCGTCACGTTGGCCGTGCCGCCACGCTGCTCAGGACCGTATGCCGGCATCCATGTCACCTCTTTATCCTCCATCAGTCCTGAATAGGCCAGAATCTTACCCATCGAGAGCACGCCCTGACCGCCGAAACCTGATATAATGATCTCTTTTTTCATTTGCTTATAGTATCTTTTAAGTCTCCCTTCGGATAGAAGGGGAACATATTCTCCTTCATCCATTCGTTAGCTTTGGCAGGCGTCAGCTTCCAGCCGCTGTTGCAGGTGGATACAAACTCCACGAGCGATGAGCCCTTGCCGTCCATAGAGGCCTGGAAAGCCTTCTTCAGCGCCTTCTTGGCCTTCAGGATGCTGGCTACGCTCTCCACAGACTGGCGGGTGACGTAGCACGTTCCTTCCAGCTGGGCTGCAATATCGGCAATCTTCAGGGGATAGCCATGCAACTGCGGGTCACGGCCGTAGGGACAGGTTGACGTCTTCTGGCCGATGAGCGTGGTGGGAGCCATCTGGCCGCCCGTCATACCGTAGATAGCATTGTTGACGAAGACGATGACAATATTCTCGCCACGGTTCAAGGCGTGGATGGTCTCACAGGTACCTATGCAGGCCAGGTCACCGTCGCCCTGGTAGGTAAACACCAGGCGGTCGGGCCAGCAGCGCTTGATGCCCGTAGCCAGTGCGGGAGCACGCCCGTGGGCAGCCTCCTGCCAGTCAATATCTATATAGTTGTAAGCGAAGACGGCACAGCCTACGGGGCTGACACCCACGGCCTTATCCTCCATGCCCATCTCCTCGATGACCTCGGCAATCAGCTTGTGTACTACGCCGTGCGAGCAGCCAGGACAGTAGTGCATGTTGTTGTCGTTCATCAGCGTCGGCTTCTTGCAGACGATGTTCTCTGGCGAAATTATCTGATTTCTATCCATTGCTCTTTTTCTTTATTCTTTATTCATTAGCTTTGCTTGCAAAGCGCTAACGATTTCCTCTGGCTCGGGAACGATACCGCCGAGACGGCCGAACTGCTCAACGGGAATCACGCCGTTGACGGCCAGACGCACGTCCTGCACCATCTGACCGGCATTGATCTCAACCACCAGGATGCCCTTCTTGGTCTTAGCCAGCTCGGCTATCTCCTTCGTGGGGAACGGCCACAGCGTGATGGGACGGAACAGACCTACCTTCAGGCCCTCCTCGCGAGCCACCTCAATGGCCTTCTCCGACAGACGGGCGGCTGAACCGAAGGCCACGATGGCATAGTCGGCATCGTCCATCTGCTGCTGCTCATAGCGAACCTCCTGCTCCTGAATCTTGCGGTATTTCTCCTGCAGGGCCAGGTTGCGGGCCTCCATAGCCTCGGGCTTCAGCTCCAATGAGGTGATGACCACGCGCTCACGGTTCTTGGGCTTTCCTGTAGAGGCCCACGGGCACTCACGGATAACCTCCTCGTCGGTACGGCGGGGCTTGAACGGGGGCAGCACCACCTTCTCCATCATCTGACCGATGACACCGTCAGAGAGGATCATGGCGGGGTTGCGATACTTAAAGGCCAGCTCGAAGGCAAGGTCAACGAAGTCGGCCATCTCCTGCACGGAGTTGGGAGCCAGCACAATGACGTTATAGTCGCCGTTGCCGCCACCACGCGTAGCCTGGAAATAGTCGCCCTGCGACGGCTGGATGGTTCCCAGACCGGGACCGCCACGCTGCACATTGACAAACACGCCCGGCACCTCGGCACCGGCCATATAGGTAATACCCTCCTGCATCAGGGCTATGCCCGGACTGGAGGATGATGTCATGGCACGCTTGCCTGCACCGGCAGCTCCATACACCATGTATATTGACGCCAGCTCGCTCTCAGCCTGCACCACCTGCATACCAGTGGTCTCCCAGGGCTTCAGCTCGGCCAGGGTCTCAATGACTTCACTCTGCGGAGTAATGGGATAGCCGAAATAGCCGTCGCATCCGCAACGAATAGCAGCATGGGCTATCGCCTCATTGCCCTTCATCAACACAACATCCTTTTCTTCTGCCATAACTTTACTCCTCCACACGTTTACGATACACGGTAATACACCCGTCGGGGCAGACGATGCCACACGAAGCACAGCCTATGCAGGCCTCCTCATTGGCAGCCTCCACATAGGGATAGCCGTGAAGATTCACTTTTCCGGCCATAGCAATAACCTTCTGCGGACAGGCAATGATGCACAACTGGCATCCCTTGCACCGCTCAGTGTTTACCTCTATGGCACCTTTCATTTTTGCCATTTTACCTTAATATTAAAAGCACTAATTCCGAAATTGGGTGCAAAGGTACGAATTATTCCCTAAACAACAAAACAAATTCTTTCTTTTTTCAATCAAGTTGCCCATGCAATGCCCGTTCCAGACAGGCTAAATCGTCCTCTGTGGTAGCCCATGAGGTCACAAAACGGCAGATGGTGCGATGCCCGCTGGTCTGGCCCCAATGGGTAAACTGTATCTGGCGCGACAACCGGTCCACTTCCGCGTCAGGCAGAATCACAAACTGCTGGTTGGTAGGAGAGTCGAGCCAGAACTCATAGCCGCTGTCCTTGAATATCTGCTTCATGCGCATGGCCATGTCAATGGCGTGGCGCGACAACCGGAAGTAGAGGTCATCGGTAAACAGAGCCTCAAACTGCAGCCCTATGAGTGCGCCCTTGGCAATGACGGCCCCATGCTGTTTCTGGATGCTGAAGAAATGCTTATGAGCCTGGCGGTTTGTGAACACCACGGCCTCACCGCAGAGAGCGCCAATCTTTGTGCCGCCAATGTAGAACACGTCGCAGTGGCGTGCCAGGTAGGGCAACGTAATGTCGCAGCCGTCGGCCATCAGCCCATAGCCCATACGGGCACCGTCAATATAGAGTGGTATGTCATAACGCCGGCACACCTGGTAGATATCGTCGAGTTCGCGGGCGGTATAGATGGTGCCCAGCTCAGTAGGGAAGGTGATATACACCAGTCCCGGATACACCGCATGGGCGTTGTTGCCGTCGTGCATGAAATCGTCCAGATACCTGTCCAGCACCTTTGCGTCCATCTTGCCCTGCTCGCCTGGCAGCACAATAATCTTGTGCTCTGTAAACTCCACGGCACCAGCCTCATGCACATTGATGTGGCCTGAGTCGACGCAGATGACGCCCTCATACTGATAGAGCATAGAGTCGATGGTGGTGGCATTGGTCTGAGTGCCTCCCGTCAGAAAGAAAATCTGTACGTCAGGCATGCCTATAGCCTCACGTATACGGTCTTTGGCCCGTTCCGAGAACTCGTCGAATCCATAGGGCGTTGGCTTGGCATCGTTATACCTCACCAGATTCTCCAGCACCTTAGGGTGTGCCCCGTTGTTATAGTCGCATTCAAAGGATATCATATCATATAAATTTAATCCCTAAGCACACCATTGGCTTAGGGATTATACATATCTTTGCAATAGAAGGCCATGATGTCGTCAAGCATCTGCTTGGTTTCAACGGCCGGACTGTCTGGGTCCAGTTCTATGGCCTTGATGTAGCAGTTGATGGCTTCGTGCCACTGGCTCTGCTTGCGGTGGGCATTGCCCTGCTCATACCACTCTTCTGCTGTCATACTATTGTCTTAACTCCTTAACTCCTAACTCCTAACTCCTAACTCCTAACTCCTTCAATAGTATTCGCGCTTGCCGGCAGCCAGCGTGTTCTTCATCAGCGAACAGATGGTCATGGGACCCACGCCACCGGGAACAGGAGTGATGTAAGAGCACTTGGGGGCTACCTCGTCAAACTTCACGTCGCCATTCAGGCGGAAGCCGCTCTTCTTCGTGGCATCAGGCACACGGGTGGTGCCTACGTCAACGATGACAGCACCTTCCTTCACCATGTCGGCCGTCACAAAGTCGGGCTGGCCGATGGCGGCGATGATGATGTCGGCCTGGCGGCACTCTTCCTTCAGCGTCTTCGAGCGAGAGTGGCATACGGTGACTGTCGAGTCGCCATACTGCTTCTGCATCATCAGCTGGGCCATGGGCTTACCAACGATGTTCGAGCGTCCCAGAATGACGCACTTCTTGCCCGAGGTCTCAATGCCGTAGCGCTTCAGCAGGGTAATGATGCCTAAGGGCGTGGCTGAGATGAAGCAGGGCAGTCCGATGGCCATGCGTCCCACGTTGATGGGGTGGAAACCGTCCACATCCTTGCGGTAGTCGATGGCCTCAATAATCTTCTGCTCGTCAATGTGCTTCGGCAGGGGCAGCTGCACAATGAAACCGTCTACATCGTCGTCCTTGTTCAGCTTGTCGACACAAGCCAGCAGTTCTTCCTCGGTGATGTCTGCCTCAAAGCGGATGAGGGTGCTCTTGAAGCCGCAGGCCTCGCACGCGAGTACCTTATTTTTTACGTAGGTCTCCGATCCGCCGTCGTGGCCTACCAATACTGCGGCCAGGTGGGGCTGTTTGCCGCCACGGGCCATGATCTCCTTTACCTCCTCGGCTATCTCAGCCTTAATTTGGGCAGCGGTGGCTTTGCCATCAATCAGGCGCCCACCCCCAGCCTCTCCCGAGGGGGAGGTGAGTTTGGTTACTTCTTGTTCTGAATTACTCATTGTCTATCTCTTTTTATTTTTTTTACAATTCAAACTCCCCTCCCCTCGGGAGGGGTTGGGGGTGGGTTTTTAGTGTTTCATTTTCATAGCCGCAGCCATCTGCGCCATCTTCGACGACCCCATGCCGCTGACCATCTTCATCATCTTGCGTGTCTGGTCAAACTGCTTCATCAGGCGGTTCACATCCTCAATCTTCGTGCCTGAGCCGCGGGCTATGCGCAGACGGCGGCTCTGGTTGATGATGTCCGGATTCTGGCGCTCCTTGGGTGTCATACTCTGGATGATGGCCTCTATCTGCTTAAAGGCATTGTCGTCAATATCAATGTCCTTGATGGCCTTGCCCACGCCGGGAATCATGCTTGCCAGCTCCTTGATGTTACCCATCTTCTTGATTTGCTGAATCTGACCCATGAAGTCATCGAAGTCGAACTTGTTCTTGCGGATCTTCTTCTCCAGCTTCTTCGCCTCCTCCTCGTCAAACTGCATCTGGGCGCGCTCCACTAACGAGACGACGTCGCCCATGCCAAGGATGCGGTCGGCCATGCGCTCAGGGTGGAACACGTCGATGGCCTCCATCTTCTCGCCCGTACCTACGAACTTGATGGGCTTGGTGACGACGATGCGTATCGACAGGGCAGCACCGCCACGAGTGTCGCCGTCGAGCTTGGTCAGCACCACGCCGTCGAAATCCAGACGGTCGTTAAACTCCTTGGCGGTGTTCACGGCATCCTGACCTGTCATGGCGTCAACCACGAAGAGTGTCTCGTCGGGCCGGATGGCCTGCTTCAGACGGCTAATCTCGTCCATCATCTCCTCGTCGACGGCCAGTCGTCCGGCGGTATCTACAATCACCACGTTGTAGCTGCCCTGCTTGGCCTTGCGGATGGCGTTCTGGGCTATCTCGACCACATTCTTGTTGCCCTCTTCTGTGTAGACATCAACGCCGACGGTCTGTCCCACCACCTTCAGCTGCTCAATGGCAGCCGGGCGGTAGACGTCGCAGGCCACCAGCAGCGGCTGCTTGTGCTGGCGCGTCTTCAGCAGGTTGGCCAGCTTGCCGCTGAACGTGGTCTTACCGGAGCCTTGCAGGCCCGACATCAGGATGATGGCCGGACGGTTCTGCAGGTTCAGGTCCACGGCCTTGCCGCCCATCAGCTCGGTCAGCTCGTCGTGTACTATCTTCACCATCAGCTGGCTGGGCTTCACTGCCGTCAGCACGTTCATGCCCATGGCCTTCTGCTTCACCGTGTCGGTGAACGACTTGGCAACCTTGTAGTTGACGTCGGCATCAAGCAGTGCGCGGCGCACGTCCTTCAGGGTTTCTGCTACGTTAATCTCGGTGATTTTTCCTTCACCCTTCAGTATCTTGAACGACCGTTCAAGTCTTTCTGATAAGTTCTCAAACATATTGCTTTTTCAATTTTTAGGGTGCAAAGGTACGAAATAAATTGCAGAAAGACAAAGGAATACTAAAAAAAAATGATTACCTTTGCGCCACCAAAGCCAAACCGCACATGAAAAGAATACTATTTGTCTGTCACGGCAACATCTGCCGCAGTCCTATGGCTGAGTTTGTCATGAAGCACCTTGTCAGCCAGGCCCGCCTTGACAACCACTACTACATAGAGTCGGCTGCCACCTCGACTGAGGAGATTGGCAACGAGGTCTATCCCCCGGCCCGCCGGAAACTGGCTGAGCACGGCATAGGCTGCAAGGGCAAGACTGCCCGCCAGATGACCCGTGCCGACTACGAGCGTTTCGACCTGCTGATAGGTATGGACGAGTGGAACATACGCAACATGACGCGCATCAGCGGCAGCGACCGGCAGCAGAAGATTCACAAACTGCTGGACTACACACCACGTCCGGGCGATGTGGCCGACCCGTGGTACACAGGCAACTTCGAGGCCACGTGGCAGGATGTGTTGCTGGGTTGCCGGTGCCTGCTGGAGCTACTGGAGGAGGAGCGCGTCAGATAACCTCGTCGACGCAGGCGTCATACCCCTCGGTGGGCACTTCGGCCACGCGCTGGAAGGGGAAGCAGACACCAATCTTGCGGGCGGCGGAAGCCTGGGGCAGGAACCGGTCATAGTAGCCGCGGCCACGACCCAGGCGACGGCCCGCAGCATCGAAGGCCACGCCGGGCACCAGAATCACGTCTATCCGCGCGTAGTCGGTGAACACCTCGCCGGTAGGCTCCATGATGTGTAAGACGCCCTCAGCCATATCGGCCGCCGTCGTATAACGGCGCAGTTCCATGTGCTCACCGTCGGTCACGCGGGGCAGCAGCACCGTTGTGCCCTGAGCTGCAAGTTGCTCTATCAGCGGGCGCAAGTCCACCTCGTCGGGCAGCGGCCAGAAGGCCATGACCGTATGGGGAGCTGGATGCGAGTCATGGGGGGCAAGTCGGGCGGACAGTTTCTCTACGATGTCTGCCGACATCCGTTCTAACTGGCCGGCATGCTGACGCTTGGCATCGCGCATCTGCTGGCGCAACAGAGGTTTGGTCAGCGCCGATGCCTGACGGGCAGAAAACTCACAGCCGCAATACTGTTGGTTATAGAATTGAAACGCCTTCAGCAGCTGGTTACGCCGCTCCTGCAAGCCGCCCTTGCGCCAGTTCTGTGCCCAGAACACGGTGCCTGCCACCTGCTGCTGTGCCAGCAGTCCGGCGCGGTTCACCTGGTCCAGGTTCTTCCAGCGGCTCGAGGCCAGCGTGGTGGCAAAGTAGCGCAGCCCCAGCTCCTGGGCCTTGCGGGCAACCGCCGTCAGCCGCAGCGTAAAGCACCGGTCGCACCGCCGGCCGCGCTCCGGCTCGTTCTCCAGTCCGCAGACGGCCGTCTGCCACCCACGGTGGTCGTAGTCGCCGTCCATCCAGCGCAGCCCCAACCCTTCGGCGTGCCGTTTGCTTTCCTCCTTCCTGATGTTATACTCCTCGCGAGGCCAGATGTTGGGGTTATAATAGAATATGGTGGGCCGCACCCCATGCTCCACCAGCCACTCCACGATAGCCGATGAACAGGGGGCGCAACAGGCGTGCAGCAGCAGTCCCCCACCCTCGTCCAAAAGGGCAGGCATCTGTATAGCCGCTGTCTTCTCTTTCTTTGTTCCCATTAATAGCAATAAGCGGGTGCAAAATTAGTAAAAATCTGGCAAGTCGCAAAGGACACAAGGGAAAAAACTTATATCGATCTTTTCCAGCACAACAATGGAGCAAGAGAAACCTAATAAAATTAGGATGAAGAATTTATCCAAAATTTCGGTAATCTGCAAAATAATCATTAACTTTGCACCCAAAAGATAAAGAATATGAGCAATTACAGATATAGAATAGAGAATTACCACTCCATAGGGAAAGCCGATATTGCCATCAATGGCATTACTGTTTTGGCTGGGGGCAATGGTGCAGGTAAGAGCACCTTGGCAAGATGGCTATATTACATTGTAAACGTCGCTTATAATTATGAGGCCAATCGCTTTGAGGAATACCAGCAAAGCCTTGCTAACATGGTTGGGCAATTTGCAACTGCAAGGAAAGAATTTTCAGAGAACAACGATAACGACGATTTTCTTAGTAAAGCTAAGAGGTCGGTATTGGGTATAAAATATGAAGGAGTTGAATCTGCCGACGAAGTATTGAATCTATACAATGCTGCAACCAATCAATTCTTCACAGACTTGAAGAATTCCCTACCTCGAATGAGTCAAAATGCTCTGAATAGGATTCTAAACTATCTTCAGTTGGAACGGAGTAATGATACATCTAACGAGGTATGGATTGAGCAACTCTTAAAGAAAAAAATATCCCAGGGACTGTCTGGAAAAGAAACATTCCTTCTGAGGCAGAAAAACCGCCCTATTGACAAGTTCTTCGATAAAATACGTAGGGTATATCGTGAATCCGACAGGCCTGATACAATTTCTTTTCAAGAAGATGGTGTAGATATTATAGCAACCGATAAAATTGGCACATTGCTTGGATTGGATAGTTCTATCTATATTGACACTCCTATGGCTTTAAGCATAACAGACTCTACAAATCATTTTTGGAACGAGTTACTGCTTATGTTAAAATATCAAGGAGATTCTGTAGAAGTTGGCTCTGAGGCTAAAAAGGTATTAAATCAGATTAAAACCATAACAGGTGGTGAGGTCGTTGAGAAGAAAGATATTGTCGGACAAGAAGAGCTGTTCTATAACAGAAAGAGTGACAACCTGACCATCAAATTAGAGAATGTTGCAACGGGTATAAAAACCTTTGCCTATATAGAACAACTCCTTCGTAAAGGCTATCTCAACAATCGTGCCATCTTAATAATCGATGAGCCAGAAGCCCACCTTCATCCTCAATGGATTGTTGAGTTTGCGCGAATTCTCGTTATGCTCAACAAGGAGGTCGGACTAAAAATAATGATTGCCAGCCATGACCCAGATATGGTTTCTGCTATTCGTTATGTCGCTGATGCCGAAGGAGTGATTACCAATGCCAATTTCTATTTGGCAGAGCATGATGCAAATGCAGAGACTTATACCTATAAGGCATTGGGGCATGACATCGAACCCATCTTTGAGTCTTTTAACAAGTCATTTGACCTTATTGAAAAATACGGAGTTGACAATGGCTGAATATAAGATAGTTGATCCATCAGCCATACATGTTAAAGGAATGGCTTCTACTGATATATGTGGCTTACATGCCCTTCTCAAGCAGGAAGGGTGTATAGATAGCGAGAATCTGTTCTCAGATAGAGAAAAAGCAATTGCCCTTGATGGAATACAAGAACGTCTAGCTCAAAGAAGCCACACCGACAAACAAGCATCAGCCGACATGCTTATCTGTATTGCCAATGGGAGATATGTACTTGCTGATGCTAAGTTTCGACAGGAAAATGTAAAAAACATATCTGGGCATCACGCATTTCACCCTTACTCACTATATAGTCAATGAAATCCTTTACCGTACAGGCGGGAGAATCATACCACTGGTCTCTTTTATGTCGTATCAGTTCGTAAAACATGATTTGAAAATTCTTTCAGATGAAATTCGCGACAAAATTACAAAAATAAAATGAGATTTAAAGGAAAAGATGCCCAAATCTTCACCATTAAAATTATCTCCCTCCGATGACTATAGATGAGTTACGTATATATAGGCAAAACAGAAAACACCCCTCACCTCTGACACCCACACTGAATATCAGCTACTTACAAAGATTTTGCTAACACCCAAGGTGACACCCAAGGTGACACCCAAAGTAGCACCCGGCATCACGGCGGCATCGGAAAATCCCGGCCTCTCGCTCGGACGAGAGGCCGGGATTTTTTCGTGAGAGGCTGGGATTTTCTGGTAAGAAGCCTGGATTTTCCGGCAAGCCTGAATACTGTTGGGTGCTACCTCGGGTGGCACCCAAACCAGAGTACTGACACCCAAAAACCGTACTGACTATCAACGGGTTATGACGCTGGGTGTCAGAGGTGAGGGATATTTTTAATTTATACTATAGTCCGCGGGCCTTCCAGATACGCTCCTTGGCGGCATTGATTTCCTGGAACTTCTTCTCGGCGGCCTTGCGCACGTCTTCGCCAAGGGAGGCCACCTTGTCGGGATGGTGCTCCAAGGCAAGCTTGCGATAAGCCTTCTTCACCTCGGCATCCGACGCATCGGGACTGACGCCCAGCACCTTGTAGGCCGACTCCAGGTCGTCGTGACCAAGGTTAAGCATCGAGTCAACCTCGCTTGCCGAGATGCCCATCCACGAGGCGCACTTCTTCAGCGCTACCACCTCGGCAGGGTCCACACGACCGTCGGCCTGGGCTATCTGCGTCAGAAAGCTCAGCAGCTGCAGGCGCTGCGCGAATTCCATCTGGCGGTTCATCTGCTGACAGCACTGGCTGACCGTGGCCTCGAAGCGCTGCCAGCCCTGCCGCTGCTGCTCGTCGAACAGCTTCTTCAGAATGTCGTTACCCTGACTGACGGCCACCTCGCCGAAGTTCTGGCGCAACATCTGGCGTACCAGTTCCATCTCTGAGTGCATGGCACGGCCGTCGGCCTTGATGATATACGAGGCCAGCACCAGCAGGGCGAACAGGAAGCTGTTGCGGTCGCCCTGTGCCTGTCGCTGCTGTTCTGAGAACTGCGTGCTGCGCTCCGACCCGAAGCCGAACGTTCCGGCATTGCCGGGGTTGTTGACTGAGTCAAGACCCGACTCAAAGAGCGAGCCCAGCAAATAACCGGCCATGGCGCCCAACGGGCCGCCGGCCATCCATCCAATGATTCCTCCTATCCACTTTCCTGCTGCCATAGCTTTCTTCTATTTTCTAATTTCAGTTGGCAAATGTATACAAAAAAAATGAATTATCAGTCAGCAAAGCCAAAATCTTTCATCTGAAGCCTGCTTTTTTATAAATCAGGAGGCGGATGCCCGATATATTGTCAGACATCCGCCTCTTTCCACAAGGGTGTATGATTGGTTTAGATTCCCCAGTCAGCGGCACAGCGCTCGTTGGGTTCCTGTTCGTTCACTTCCATCCAGCGGCTCCAGCCGGTTGCCTTGTCAAACTTCGTCATCTTGTAGCTATGGTCGAAGTCGCTCTGCCATTTTTCTGTTTTTATCGTGTTTCCCGTTGTTGGGTTGATGTACTTCAGTGTGCCGTCAGCCTCGTAGTGCAGGATTCCTTCCTCGGGAAGATTCCACTGCCCCTCCTTATCCCTCTGCCAGGCGTATAGGGTGTAGTGGTTCTGAGCACCCATCAGGACGGTGGCTTCCACCTTGTAGCCCTGCTTAATCAGGTAGTTGCTGCACTGCTGGTAGACAATGGCAGAATTCAAGGCGTTGTCGAGGTCGTTCACCAGCGATGAGCTGACGTATGCAGGAGCAGCCTGGGCCACAGCGTGGTAGTAGTCGTAGACATCGTAGAGCGGACGCTGCTTCTCAATCTTGAAGGCTCCCTTGGTGGCTGCGTCGATAGCAGTCTTCACCTCGCTGCCGCCGTTCTTGTAGGCATCGGTAAGCTTGTCGGTGAACTCCTTCATCTTGGTGCCGAAGGCGGCCAGGCCGCTGGTACGCGTCACGGTCATGTCGTGATGGGGTGTCGGGCCGCCGTTTGCGTCCCAGAAACTCACGGTGTTCTTCACATACTCCGAGAGGGCTGTCTCCAGACTCTTGGTGCCCAGCTGCTGTACAAGCGCACCATACTGTCCGCCTAAAGCGGGGACGCTGAACGACGACAGTATCAGGTAGTCGGTCAGGGGCTGCAGCTCAAACTGGTACTCCAGCGTGTTCATCAGGCAGGCATCGAGATAGATAGCCGTCATGTGCTGTCCTGACGTCTGGAGAGCCTGCGTAATGTCGGGCAGTCCGAAGAAATGACCATCGAAGCCATCGTCGTAGATGATGCCGCGAGTGGCAGTGGGCTGCATAAAGTCGTCCTGCGGCAGGTAGCCGCCGCCGTGGCTGCTCATGACAAGGATGTACTTGTCGGCGGGAGCTGTCTTGGCAGCCCATTTGATGAAATTAGCCAGTGAGTCGGGCGTGGTGATGTCGGCATTGCCGTTTTGCCGGCCCAGCACAGCCTTGCTCTGCATGGCGTACACCTGCGCCTCAAAGTCTTTGTAGGTGGGGTCAAGCAGCATGCGGAACGTGGTGCTGCCATAGCCCTTGCTGGTTAACTCGACATCAGCTGCTGACAGCGTGGGAATCTGACTGAAAGTCTTCTTCAGGTTCTCGTATGTCGAGGCCTTGTATTGCACGGCCACGTTTACCTTATTGGCGCTGATGGCCTTCAGTCCCTCATAGAACTGGCTCATGTTGGTGATGATGTTGATGTCAAGGTCGCCACCGCCTTGCGCATAATATAATATGGTATAGTCAGCTTTTGCCTGGGGGGTGTTATCCGTAGGTGTCTGAGGGGTGACGGGCGTTACCGGGTTGTCGTCGTCGCTACTGCTGCAGGCTGTCAATAGGCTTGTTGTGCCGCAGACAAGGATGGCGGCAAGCATCCAGAACTTAATTCTCTTCATACGTACAATAATAAATGTTATTCTGATTTCGGCTGCAAAATTACGAAAAAGCTTTTGACGCACAAAATAGCAAGACACGAACCTGCTGGTTTTAGCAAATTTCAATGTATTTCGGACAGAAATCGGGGGTAAAAACCAATCGCCCGAGAATAACGAAAAAAAGCCAGAAGTTTTGCACTTCCGGTTTTTTTTCGTATTTTTGCAGCGACTATATCAGATTGAAATGAAAAAACTTTTACTGGCATTGTGTACACTGGCCATCTTGACGGCCTGCAGCAGCGATGACGACCCTGCGAACGACTTTGCGCCCCAGTCGTGCGAGCGGACGGTCATTGTCTATATGTCGGGCGAGAACAGCCTGACGGCCTACGTCAACAGCAACCTGAAGCAGATGAAGGAAGGCTCGCGGCTGTTGAGCCCCTCCAACTGCCTGCTGGTCTTTGTCGACAAGAGCAAAGTCAGCGAACTGCCGTGGCTGGCCCGCATCCGCGACGGTCAGGTGACTGACTCAGTGTCGCTGGCCGACATGGGCATCAGCCAGAAGGACGAATATGCCAGCGACCCGCAGGTGATGGAAGACGTGCTGAAATACGCCGTGAGCCACTATCCCGCCACCCGCGACTACGGGCTGGTGCTCTGGGGACACAGCACGGGGTGGCTGATGGCCGACTCCATAGCCTACACCCGTGCCTATGGCGTTGACAACGGCATCAACAGCTCTGTCAGTAACGAAGGCAAGTGGCTGAACGTGCCGACGCTGGCCCGTGTGCTGGGAAAGCTGCCCCACCTGAAATTCATCTTTGCTGACTGCTGCAACTTCATGTGCTTAGAGTCGCTCTACGAGTTGCGCTCGGTGACCGACTACATCATCGGCTCGCCGGCAGAGATACCCAAGGAGGGAGCCCCCTACGACAAGGTGGTGCCCGCGATGTTTGACCAAGACCATTTCGCCACGCTGATAGTCGACCACTACTTCGCCCGCAAGAACGACGGGCTTGACCTGCCCCTGACGGTGGTCAAGACGAGCGAGATGGAGCAGCTGGCACAGGCCACCCGCACGGCCCTGCAGGCGGTGAAGAGCCGGCAGACCACCGACTATGCCGACCTGACGGGCCTTATCTATTACTACTATTACGACCAGCGCTTCTTCTACAACCCCGTCAACAACATCTTCTACGATGCAGGCGACTTTATGCTCGCTAAGGCGCCGGAGGCCAGCTACCAGCAGTGGAAGCAGGCGCTTGACAAGGCCGTCGTCTACAAGACCTTTGCCGCCCAGTGGCGTACTGACAAGAAGTGGGACACCTTCTACGGCAACAACTTCACGCCGACGCCAGAGCGGCAGAGCGGTGTCTCGATGTATATAGCCCAGTCGCCGTTCGCCGGTAACCACGTCACTTACCAGCGCGACATCCAGAAGCTGGCATGGTACTATGCTGCCGGCTATAGTGCCGTGGGCTGGTAACAAAAAAGGAAACGGCCTATGACTGCCCTTCCACTCCCACTCGCTTGCCACGAAGCTCACCTACCGCATCATGGCGGTGGTGTTTGTGATGATGACCGTCATAACAGTCATCATCAATATCCTTATCTACCAGTCGATGGGCGAGGAGGCTGAGGAGCGCTACCAAGGCGTGCTGCTCAAGACGTATGGCGACCTGCGCAGGTCGCTGAGCGATGTCTATATAGCCACCACCAACAGCATTCACGATATAGAGCGCGACATTGACAATCCCGAAGCCATGTACCAGCATGTGGAGCGCATCGTCAGTCAGAACCCTCACATCACAGGGTGCGGACTGCTCTTCGAGCCCGGCCACTATGCCGGCTACGGACGCTGCTTCGTGCCCTACGCTTCACAAGACAGCACAGGGAAAGTCACGGTGCAACAGATAGGCGAGGGTTACAACGGCTATCCTGAGGAAGAGTGGTTCCTGAAGGCCATGGCGAAGGACAAGGGCGACTGGACAGACCCCTACATGGCGTATGAGGGGGTGACTGACACCCTTGACCGACGGCTGCTGCTGATCAGCTATGCCGACTTTCTGCACGACCGCTCAGGGCAGAAGATTGGGCTTGTCTGCTGCGACATGTCGCTGGAGAATCTGCGCAAACGGATGGAAAAGAGCGACAAGGCCGTAAACGAAAAATATGAGCGTGCACAGCGCCACAAGTCCTACAGTTTTATCATCGACCGCACGGGCACCTATATCGTACATCCCGATGCCAGCCGTATTCTGGTGGGAAACTATCTGGACAATGCCCTGCTGACCCCCGACACCCTGGACGACCGCATCGCGGCACAAATGATTCAGGGCCGGAAAGGGTCGGTGCGCATTGCTGTCGACGGTGTGCCTTCGTGGGTGTACTACCACCGCGTGCCCCATGTGGAATGGTCGATAGCCATCGTCGTGCCCGAGGAGGTCATCTACTATCATGGACGTGTGCTCAACATGCTCACCCTGCTGATTATGTTCTTCGGCCTGGGAGCCATCTATTTCATCTGCCGCAGCCAGATAAGGCTGACAACGCGACCGATACGCGCTTTTGCACAGTCGGCCGATGAGGTGGCCCTGGGGCATTTTGATGCCGTCCTGCCCGACGTCAAGGGCAGCAACGAGATACGCCAGCTGCACGATGCCTTCGAGAACATGCGGCTGTCGCTGTCACTCTATGTCGACGAACAGCAGAAGAGTGCTGCCAGAAAGGCCTCCATAGAGCGCGAGCTGCGCATTGCCCACGGCATCCAGATGTCGATGGTGCCCAACACCTTCCCCCAGTGCGACGACATGGCCATCTACGCCTCGCTGACACCGGCACTCGACGTCGGCGGCGACCTCTACGACTTCCTGCTGCGCTCCAACCGGCTCTACTTCTGCATCGGCGACGTATCGGGCAAAGGTGTTCCCGCTGCACTGCTGATGGCCGTCGTGCGTACCATGTTCCATAGCGAGGCCACCCGTGCCGACAGTGCGGCAGACATCGTCAGGGCGCTGAACGCCGCCGTCTGTACCGAGCAGAACGTCACGGGGTTCTTCGTCACGATGTTCATCGGCATCCTCGACCTCACGACCGGCCTGCTCGACTACTGCAACGCCGCCCACGAACCGCCCGTGGTGGTCAGGGGAGCCGGCAACCACTTCCTGCTCCAAGTCAAGCCGAACCTGCCTGTAGGCGCCTTGAGCGACTGGAACTTTGAAGGTCAGCAGGAGCAGCTGCAGCGGGGCGACATGCTCTTCCTGCACACCGACGGACTCAACGAGGCTATGAACGCCAAGGGGCAGCAGTTCGGGCGGCAGCAGGTGACAGCCATCGCCTGTCAGCATGGTCATGACACGCCCCGGCAGCTTGTCGAGAGCATGACGGAGGCTGTGAAGCAGCATACCGGTGACGCCGAGCAGTTTGACGACATTACCCTCATGGCCATCAGACTGGAGGCAAGAAAGGGTCTGGAACTGCCGGCAGAGATGCAACAGATGGATCATATTACCGACTACGTCGTGAAAGCCGCCAACGACTGCGGCATGAGCCAGAAGGGCATCAAGCAGTTGCGTCTGGCTATTGAGGAGGCGGCCGCCAACATTGTCAACCACAGTGAGGCGAAGACCATACGCCTCACGACAACAGTCGCCGACGGTCAGCTGCTTGTCAGCATCAGCGACGACGGTCAGCCCTTCGACCCTACTGCCGCCGCAGCCACCGACCTCAGCATCCCCGCCGATGAGCGTCCGCCGGGCGGTCTGGGCATCATCTTCATGCGCCAGATGACCGACGGTCTCGACTATCAGCGCGTGGACGGCCGCAACGTACTCACCATCCATAAAAGTTTCAGCTAAGTAGTATATATATAATAAGGTATAGTTATGAGCATCACCATCAAGGAAGAAAACCAGCAGTTGGTAGCCACACTCGAAGGCGACCTCAACAACATGGCCAGCACTAAGGCCGAGCGCGACCTCAGTCCGCTGATGGAGCGCAACGACTGCGACATCGTGCTTGACTGCGCCGCCCTGAACTACATCTCCAGCAGCGGACTGCGCATCCTGCTCAACATCTTCGCATGGAGCGCCTCAACCGTCTGTTCCGCCAGCAGACCATGCACCGCACGCCACAGGCATATATCGACAACCTGCGACTGCTCAATGCCCTGCGGCTGCTGCGCGAACAGCCCAACTACAGCATCGCCTCCATTGCCGACGACTCCGGCTTCAACCATGTGCGCACCATGCAACGCCGCATTATGGAGGTTATCGGTATGACGCCTGCCGACTACCGCGCCCTGTTTACCCGCGACATGAAGTCGTAAGCCCCGCCCCGACAGTCTTTTTCAGGCTTTTTTCATGACCAATGCGACATCTGTGTCACCGTTCAGACAAGATGTCGCATATTTCTTTTCCGGCCGCATCAAACACAGCCGAAATGACGGCCTTTTTTTGCTTTCAGGCGAAATCTGTCATAACTTTGCATTGTCAAAAGAAACAAACAACAACAATATTAATAATTAAAAACAAAAAGTTATGACAAAAAAAAATTTGGTAAAGCAGGTGCTCATGAGCATCCTTACCGCAGGAGTGTTCAGTTTCGGTTTCACCGCTTGTTCCGACGAGTTGAACGAGGGAATGGGTAACGACAACAACCAGATGCCCGAGGGCGCCAAGACAGCCTTGCTGAAGCCTTACGGTCTGACCTTCGAGACCTTCGACAGCGAGAGCGACGTGAAGATACTGAATGCCGACACCACACAGATCAGCGTCAGCAAGGCTTATGCCGAGAAGCTGGGTTACACTACCTTCGTTGATCACCCCCTGGGAATTTGGCACAAGAAATCGCAGCTGCCTTATTCGCGCGTTGCCACTGCTGAGAAGATTGTGGGCGACCGCTACATCCTCACCGTCCGTCCCGCCAAGGTGGCCGAGATGTTAGGCAACAAGAAGGTGACGCTCAACACGGGCATCTACGTCAATCCAGACGCTGAGGGAGGCTCCGTCACCCGCGCCGACGGCACCGTCATGCCCGGCTACGCTGCCAAATATATGGATGAGAACGATATCATACACCCCGCCGTCATCCACATGACCAGTGAGTATGGCTACGACCGCGGCTACCACTTCGCTGACGAGAAACCCAGGGGCGGCACACGCTCTGCGGAAGGCGACTACCAGTATATGACTGCCGAAGACGTGGCTGCCAGCCAGAGCCGTGCCTCCATACACCGCAACATCCTGTCGTTCAAGGACGAGCTGGAGTTTGACCACAACTTCGCCTTCGAAGAGGGCAGCGAGGACTCCATCAACGTGAACCTGAATGTGCCTATCGACTTCAGTCTGAACTACTTCATCACCCTCAACGGCGGCATCCACTGGGATGGTATACTCCCCGAACCTTACGTGAAGAAGTTTGAGGCAGGTCTCGACGGAAAATTCGCCTTCAGCCCCCAGCTGACCATCGGTCTGAAGAAGGAGTGGAAACTCGACGAGGACAAGTTCAAGCAGGAGATTGCATCGTTCGACGCCTATACGTTCACATTCTGGGTGGGTCCGGTTCCCGTGTGCATCCAGTGCAAGCCCAACCTCTTCCTGAAACTTGACGGCAAAGTGACCGGTGCTTTGGAGATGGGTGTGAAGTATGAGTATGAGAACAACTTCCGCGGCGGTGTCCGCTATGAGGACGGTCCGGGCTGGGGCTTCATCAAGGAGTTCAACGAGGTGAAGAACAGCGTGGAGTTTATCAAGCCGCAGGCAAGAGTGAAGGCTGAAGCCGGTCTGGGACTCTATCTCGGTGTGGATGTCATGATCTACGGTGTGGCCGGTCCTGAGGTGGCTGTGGGTCCCCGTCTGGGTGCTGAGGCAGAACTGACCGTATCGCCCTTCGCTGAGAACTACGACGAGCTGGTGAACTTCACCGCTGAGGTAGGCCTGACCGTGAACGCCGTCGTTGGTGCCAAACTTGAAGTCCTCGGCTACAAACTTGGAGAATTTACTAAGACCATCGAACTGGCAGGCCCCTGGACGCTCTGGAAGTACCCCAGCGACGGCAGCGAGCACATCGTAGGCTCTGAGAACCCCATCTCGGAAGAGTGGATGAAGATGTTCAAGGCCATGGAAACCTGCAGGTACAGCAGCACCTATAACGAGGACATGAAGTCAACCGTCACGATGCTCAAGGCCCTGAAACAGGCCAAGGAAGAGGATGCTAAGAGACTGGTCTACACGCAGCTGATGTTAAACTGGAAGAGCACTCCCGCCATCAACGACATGAACTGCCTCATCATCGCCGATGAACTGCATCAGTATAGCCTCGAGGTGCAGAAGGAGTATGAGGAGTATCAGTACCAGATTGAGGCCGAGAAGGGCAACACGGAGTGGCTGAACGCCTTCAACTGGCGCAAGATCTGCGAGGCCATCAAGACCAACACCCTGAGCGGCGAGAAGCACGCCTGGTTTGACAAGGTGAGCGACAATATCCACAAGATGTTCATTGACGACTTCGGACGCGAACCGTCACTTGCCAACAACGAAGACATGAAGTGGCTGGTGAACTGCACCCACAACTACGACCGCATCATGGCAGACAAGATGACTCCCGACCGCGACCTCATCAGCCGAATAACCAACGAGCAGGTTATCCCGATGTATGGCAGCAAGTATCCCATCATCAGCGAGGGCACATGGTACGAATTCACCACCCTGGCCTACAACACTGAGTGGAAAGAGACCGGCAAGAAGCCTCAGACGCTCTCGGACCGCATGAAGGAACTCATCATCAGCTACGCCAAAGAGCGCATCTATAGCTTAGAGAACGAGGCAGCCCAGAACAAGGCCCAGCAGCAGAAGGCCGACGAGGACTACCAGAAGATGATTCAGGAGATGATGCGCCTGCACAAGCCCTTCTTCGACACCTATCCGCAGCAGAGCATCAAGGCCATGGGCAGCATCCGCCAACGCTTCGAGAAGAACTTCGGCCATGTGATGTCGTACACCCCGGAAAACATTGAGCGGGTGAGCCAGAGTTTCCTGAAGTCAATGGTTGGCAACGGCTACCTCATCGACTCCTACAGCAACAATCCCTACGTCGTAGAGCAGCTGGCAGAGAGTGCCTGGAGGAAGCTTCTGAACAAGGTGAAGACGCAGTACCGCACCACAACGACGCAGTACCCCCGCCAGACGGCACAGATACTCGGTGGTATTGAGAAGGCCTTCCCCACCAAGTACGGCCACAAGCCCGGCCTGCAGAATGGCGACTACGAGATTGTCTGCCAGGAGTTCGTCAAGACCATGAAGGCCAATTATAACATCGACGTCAAGTAAGGCAAGCGGCCACACACGAGCGAAAAGCCCCGGTTTCGGACAGAAACCGGGGCCTTTTTCTGTGTTTGTCCGAGATTGAAGGGTGTGTCCGATACACTTCTGGCGGAAGTTGGCAGAAAGTTTGGCTTGAGGCCCGGAAACGTATTACCTTTG